>Ga0206126_10003253_pt1 | contig 16633 bp, 4 predicted proteins | sample Helgoland_Spring_5_FD_148621 | JGI IMG/M metagenome (GOLD analysis project Ga0206126, IMG submission 148621) | Pelagic subsurface seawater microbial communities from Kabeltonne, Helgoland, North Sea - Helgoland_Spring_Bloom_20160412_1 | ecosystem: Environmental > Aquatic > Marine > Epipelagic ...
TACGTTCGTCCGGGGGCACGGTAGCGTCGACCGTCAGCGATGGCTCGTGGCTCTCGAGCAGGCGCGGCACACGGGTCAGAACAGCACTCGACAGGTTGACTGAGGCGCTTCGCGTCGCGTCGATGACGTCCATTCTGAGGACGACGCTGTTCGTCGCGCCGCCGAGGACGTCGATCTCCACATGCAACCTCATCTGGTCGCGCACTCGGGAGCCAGCCTGCGCAGTTGGCTCCTTGTCGGGGTTCTCGGCAGGGACCTCAAAGATTTGCGATTGTTGGATCCCGAGAACCATTGGGGTCTTCTTCTTAATCGAGGGATCACCGCCGCCTTCTTGGACGGTCGGATTGCCTCCGCACCTCCTCTCCCACTCCGGAGGGAGGGCCTCACGGCTTCTCGGAGCTGGCTCACCCGAGCGTGTTTGGTCTAACATATCAGGGACTTGTTCGGTACGCACACGAATGGCCTGCGAGGCCGGACACGAGGCGTGAGGCCCTAACAAACAGTGCGTGCGGGCAGAGGCGGACTCACCGCTGATTAGACACAGTCTAACGATCTGTCCAACTCCAGCGAAAGCCAATGAGACCACTGCCCCGAACGCTTGGAACGCTCTGCGGACTACGTGGAACGGTTCGCAAGTCTAGCTAGTTCGATCCCTGGAATTGGGGGCTTTTCTGTCTGTCTGCCTAGTAGATTGCCTATCTGGACCTACCCCGAAAAGCACCAAGTTCATTGGTGGTTCGTCTCTATGTGTGTGATTGGCAAGCTTCGACGTTGTTGGACATCGCCATCTCCGAGAGCTTAATTGCCATCTCCCATGATTGAGAGGAGGTAGATGCGTAGGTTTCGCTCGGTAGTGGTCCTAACCAGCGATACCTGATAATCCTCCTTAGTTATACCGCCCCATGGATATACCTAGTAGGGTCGTCACCCAAGGTAATGCATGGATGTTACGGTAGTGTGCCCGCAAGTGCGGGTAGAAAGGGCGTCTCCTGACGAGCCTCTCCTGGTTTTACCTCCAATACGCCGTTGCTGGATGAGAAGCCTCCCTGGGCTTCAACATCCCCCCCCTTAGGCGGAGACTCCGGCGACGTATGTTTCGGATAGGAGGTATTGGTAAAGTATGGAGCAAGTAACGGACGCGGATGGTTCGCGAGCACCACCGTCATTCCCTTATCGATTCCCTGTTGGGAACGACTCACTGCCGTCTCACACGACGATCGAGTGATCTCCATATGCCACGGGCAGGCCCAACACGGCCCCCCTTAGTGGTTTCATCATAGGTGTGCCTAGCTTTGACACACGGGTGGTCGTTCCACCCTGAATCAGATGGCATGCTCCCGGGGTACCATTTCCGGAGTTACCATCATAGAATTGCCTCTTCATTATCGTATAGGTGGTCGGCGGGCTGACCACTGAACCTCCCAGTACTGGAAAGGATCGCAAATCTTCTTTGAGGTCGGTGCCAAAGATATACTTCGCGGCGCCACACCCAGGGCTACATGGAGGTTTTACCCTCCGTCGATCAGCCCCTTGTGCCGGTTCAAAACACAGGGTGTGACGGGTTCAGATGTGGTAGCCGAGGTATCCCCATCAGCCGAGGCTTGGATGATGAGGCGTACCGCTCCGTTGGTTGAAGCAGGTGAGACCAACGAAGAACCGATATTTTCTCTGAATGACGGCGCGGTGGGGTTCCCACCGGCATGTGTTGTAGTTTGTAAAGGTTCAGGACCACCGCCCGTTCGGGGCGGTCAGTGAATGACAGCGCGGTGGGGTTCCCACCGGCATGTATTGTATTTTGTAAAGGTTCAGGACCACCGCTCGTTCGGGGCGGTCAGTGAATGACAGCGCGGTGGGGTTCCCACCGGCATGTATTGTATTTTGTAAAGGTTCAGGACCACCGCTCGTTCGGGGCGGTCAGTGAATGACAGCGCGGGTTTACCAGAGGAGATCTCAGGGAGTGGTCCCTCTCCTGAGATCTCTGTGTCCTCTGGATACCGTAAGATTTGATGCTGGAGTTCTCACACGGTGTTCGTTGAGATTCCTATTCCAATGAATGCTGAGCAGACAGTGGAACAATGTATCGACCCATAGACCGGCCTAGGTGCATATGGGACGGGAAATTTGAAATGTTGCTGAGGACATCCCCATGAGCGCGCCACTTCACTGTTGGAGGTGGCGGGCCATCCGTCCCTTGCTGGATCATCTGCGGTTGTTCGCGGGCCTCTGAGCTAGAGAGCCGTACATACCACACGATCACCTGTTTGTAGGCCCTGTCGGGGGTAATCAGGCGGAAACGGTCTTGGCCGTTGTGGTCCAGGTTGAGAGCCCTTCGGACAAGAGCCTCCCACGAAGCTGGTAGAGTCACCGTATTGCTCAACATCCTGAGCGCGGCTTTGTTGGGCATGTCTTCGTCGTCCACGGTCATGTCTCCCCCGAAGGTGTCCATCCGCGGAATATCGGGGCGTTGGCTGTCTGAGCATCCAAAGGACAATATGTCCTCATTGGTGATGAACCATACTCTGACGGCTCTGCTTTCCAGGGGTTCCTCTTGGATGGTTGGTGGCGTCAAATCGTGAGCGACCTGAGCCTTGTCCGGTTTTGATCCAAAGGCGGCAGTAGCAGCTGAGGTTAGCTGACTGAAAATGGCGGCTACGTCTGGGTCATCCTGCGCGGAAGCTTCAGCTTCACGTCGCAGCCTAGCGAAGAGTTCAGACCCGATCTCATCGATCGTGTAGTGCATATCATCCTTCCACACGATTTTCGTGCGGGTCGTCCGGCGATCCCGGACCTTGCGACCGTAATGCCATCGCCCACGGATGAATTTAGCCGCTTCTGGTAGGTGAGCATTCGGCTCTTCGTCATCGTGTCCCATAGTGAATTCAGGCCCCGTCGGGGCTTCGGCCTCTGCCGAAGTGGAGGTAGGAACGTTCTTCCTTTGTCGGCCTGCCGCTTGCTTTCGGACGGGATGCGTTTTGTCGTAGTCATCCATCATGCCCTGGCAACGGCGGGACAGTTCCTCGCTCGAAGTCCAAAGGGACTCCTTTGCGGCGTAACCACGGTACTTGACTCGGTATTGCTTCTGCCCGTCAACCCACCTTCTGGCTAACAATCGCTCAACAATATACTCATCAGGCTCCAAGGGTTCGTCCTCCGTAGGGGTCGTGTAAATGCGTAGGTTGGAGATATCAAACTCGTTGAACAGCAGCTTGTTCTCCAGATCGCGGAGTCTGTAGCGCCCTTTTCCCAAAACTTCGGCAACTCGGTAGGGGCCGGCGTATTTAGCCTCCAAACAGTTGGCTTCATCATAGAGCCTTCTCACCACTCGGTCCCCTACCTGAAACTCCCGTTGTCCTCGTATAGAGGTCGCGGCCGTGTTTGACACGGTGGCACCTTGAGCTTCCCGGGTGGCTCCATACGCTGCTTTCCAGGCATAAACCAGACGGTTATGAAGACGCGTTGCGTAAGCCTTGATTTCCCCAGACGGGTCTTCACACGTGATTGTGGCGGGAGGCACATTGGGGTCGCCAATCTGAGCGGGCACCCTCATCTCTCTTCCGTATAGGAGCATCGATGGACTCTCTTTGGTCACTCGGTGCGGAGTAGCCCGGTAGGCCATAAGTACAAACGGCAGATGATCGCGCCAATAGGCGCCGCCGAGATTGCTTGCTCGAACCATGTTGAGCAGTGTCTGGTTGAATCGTTCTACCACGCCGTTGGCTTCTTTGTGTTCGGCAGTAGTCCCGTGTAGGTCTACACCAGTCATGTTGAAAATCGCACTGTTCAGAGCACTGACTAGATTGCTCCCTCGGTCGGATATCAATATTCGAGGGACACCGTGGCGTGCCACGATGTGTCCATGGAAGATGTCCAACAGCTCCGCGGCAGAGGGGTCTTTGTGAAGGGGGATTGCTTCGGCCCACCTGGACAAAGAGTCCACGAATACAGCCAACTTACGGTGTCCGGCTCCCGTGCTGGCGTCGTAGTCGTATGTGTTGGTCATGTCCAAGATATCTGCGTAGACCAGGTCGAACGGGTATCGTCCCACGGTTGGTCCTACAGGGTTACGGTTTCGGACATTCGGCGTCTTGGCCAGGGTGCACTCATGGCAGTCGGCTATGTGGTCAGCCACATCCTGAGTCAGTTTGGGCCAGTAAAACCGGCGGCGTAACGCTGCAGCCACTCGGTCCTTTGACGCGTGGCCCATTCTCTCGTGGAACGCCACCATCAATGGAAGCCTCAATGCTTGTGGCACGTAGGGCACCTTCTCACCCGCTTGCTCATCTGTCGAATTAGGCGTTAGCACGACCCTGTACAAAACGTCATTTTCCTGTACGATTCTCTGCACGAGATGGGAGGAAGCTCCGTCGGAGTCCTCCGAGGCCCTGCGATTGTGTCGGTTGCTAGTGGTATGCCTAACAGCGCGAGCTAACCGCTTCAGGTCCTCGTCGTTTGATATATCATCTAGCTCGCCCTGCAGGTAACGGGCCATTTCCTGGCATTCGGGGTCTCTCTCCTGTTCCAATCGAATTTGATGGAGGGAGGGTGCCCCCGTGGCCAGATAGCTGGTGTTGATTGCCTCGGGGGATTGCCGTTCCCGTTGCTCCCTAGCGACTGAGCGAGCTGTGGCGTGGCGGGGTCTTGGTTTCTGTGACCGACCCGAGGTAACAGCTGCTACCTCGTCAGCGTCACTTTCGTTCTCTGTCTTGCTTCCAATCAAAACTAGGGGAGCTTCGGCCTCTTCTTTGGCCATGGCTTCCGGGTCTCCTTGCTCGGGGCCGTCTGTTACGAGCCTGGAGATGGCATCCGCGTCTTTGTGAAGTACACCAGGCTTGTGTTCCACGTGGAAACGATATTCTGCGAGCTTCAAGATCCACCTCATAAGCCTGGATGAGGGTCCTCCCTCCACCGTGTCGCGCATCGTATGGAGCCATCTCAGAGCACTATGATCTATGACTAGCTTGAAAGCACGTCCCCACAAGTAGGATCGCCAATGGCGGATACAATCGACGGCAGCCAACAGCTCGATCTCAGTGACTGTGTAGTTGCGCTCATGCTTGGTGAGGCGGCGGCCGTGATAAGCCACCACTTTTTCTCGTTCTTCATCGTCTGCCTGGCTGAGGACGCCGCCTAGCCCTATTTGATTGGCGGCATCGGTTTTGACAACGAACGGTCGATCAAAACGAGGGGTGCACATCACCGGTTCGCTGGTAACGGCGTCGATGAGCTTCCTGAAAGCCGCCTGGCACTCCGGAGTCTGGGACTCAGCCTCCACATCTACTCCGTCTCGCGTGAGGTCAGTCAAAGGCGCCGCCATCTTAGAGAAACCCTCTATGAAGCGCCTGTAGTATGAGCATAACCCGAGGAAGGAGCGAACTTTTGTGACGGTGTTGATTTCGGTCGGCTGAAAGTTCCGAACCACCTCAATCTTCTTTGGGTCCATTCGCAACCCTTCTCGGCTAACCACATGGCCCAGGTACTCTGCTTTGGTGGCGAAGAGAACGCATTTGCTAGCCTTCATAGACAATCCGGCCCATCGGAGTCGTTGGAAAACTGCCTGTAGTCGGGTGAGCATTTGCTCAAACGAGTTGGCTTCCCGCTCCTTGGCGGTGGAACCACTCCCGGTACTCCACACCCCGATGTCATCAAGGTAGGGCATGCAAGACTCCCAGGCTAGACCTTGCAGTGCAGCATCCATGAGTCGAACCATGTAAGACGGCCCACTCTGAATGCCAAAGGGTAAGTAATTGAACTCATACTTTTGCCTATGGGTGACGAACGCCGTCAGTTCCTTGTCCTCTTCTTTGACAGGTAAGGTCCAAAACCCAGAGGCCAGATCCAACGTTGACAAGAACAATGAGGTAGGGCAACCCTCACCCGACGAAAGTCGGTCTAAAGCCTCCATCGTGAGAGGGATGGGGCTGTCCTGTAGTTTGAGCTTGGAGTTGAGATCACGGTAATCAACGCAGAACCGCACGCTGCCGTCCTTCTTCGTGACTAACACTACGCGTGAGCCCCATTCCGAATTGCTCTTGCGTATAATACCTCTGGACTCCATCTCTTCCACGTGTTTTTCGATAACTCGCCGACCTTCTTCTCCCACTCGACTGGCTGCATGCCGATGGGGCGTTGCATCGGGTTTCAGTGGGAGCTCTACCTCCATAAGATGAGTCTTGGTCGGGTTCTTTGGATCGGTAGCGAAAGCTTGGATGTTGTTTGCTACCATTCGCTTAACCCTTTTCAGTTGCTCTTCGTCGAGCCGTTCCTCGGGATCTATGGAAATTGACTCGAGTAACTCTCGCTCTGTCTCTGACAGGCTTGCCATTAGATTTTCCGGCCCAACATTACCGTCCCGTTGGGGTTGCGGCGTACCTTCCTTCAGTTTATCGAGGTCGAGGCAACCTCTGACGTAGTATTCAGCGTCCAGCTTAGCAAGTGGGCTGAAACCGGCTACTGTAATCCGGTGACGGGTACCGTTGACCAGCTGGACATCCACTTGTCCATCGATCACCGAGGCTAATCTTGTCACTACCGGGGGTGCGGGAATGAGTTTCGCGCTCTGGGGCAGCCCGGACAGCTCATCCCAATCATGGATTCTGTCAACGATGCATGTGACTGGAGTTGTCTTGTCCATCAGGGCCTGTGGCGCTCGTACCCTGACAGTCATTCTGCTCAACGGCGGCACCACCACCGGCGTAGTGGTATAGAGAAGGTACTCCGAGTTCTCCAGCTCCCATTCCGACTCCCCAAGCACCCCGTCGACTAACTTTTCTGGCTTCGGGAGAGGATCGGCCAATCTCTCAGGCTCTCCACCTTCCTGCTCCTTGACGGTAGGCGAGTTGGAAAAGGACTCTGTACCTTGTTGTTCATTGTCTGCCGTTACTGGGCATAAGGGTTCTGAGCTTCCAGGACGATTGGTAACGTCGAACTCATGGGTAATGGGGTCCCCTTTGTGATTCTGCGAGGTCAACGACACGCGTCCCCCTCCTTTGCCATCGCTATTCAGCTGAATTTGAGCTTTGCGCGGGGCTAGAAAATCATTCCCCAAGAGCACCAACGGCCGCCCTTGTATCACGGCGAACCGATGACGACACGGGGTTTTGCCCAACTCGAAATCGATGGTAGCTGTTCCGAAGGTGATCAGTGCTTTTCCGTTAGCACCATTGAGCGGACCCACCTGCGCACGGGCTTCCCGCGACACACAACTGTCCCTTGGCAGCTTCTCTAGCAGCTGGGTTGTAATCACCGAAGGCGCTGCTCCAGTGTCCGCCAGGATTTTTCTTGTTGGCATGACCACATGATTGACGGTGTACACGTCATCTTTTTGACTGCCCTCCGGTATGGGCGTCTTCCTACGTCTCACCCGGAAGTCGCTCACATATAGGGCGGAAGTAGTGTAGGCTCCCAAACTAGGCGTCAACGCCAAGTCCCCGCTTGGTTCAGGGAGCTGGTCTCCCTCAACGACGTTCACCTCCTGCGACGGGGCAGCGCGGAAACCCAAGCTGCCACACTGATCACGTGCAGCTGGTCGAGACTGCAGGTCCACCCATCGATCATAGGCCGCGTAGGCTATGTCCTGCTCCGCAGCTTCTTTATTGGTCAACGGCTCATAATGGTCCTGGTTTCGGTCGCCTAGGATGAACTTCGCGTGTTCGCCTCTGATAAACTTGAGCAACCGCTGCACTCCACCCTTGCAGCGAGGGTAACTAGTTCGGGGGCTGGGTGGTGCCTCTAGGGTTACCCCCAGTCCGAACTGTTGTTCGTGTTTAGTTCTCACGCAGCGATCCCAAAGTTCTCTAGCGTAATTGGGAAGCGTAGAATCGAGCTTCCGATGATGTTGCGCCCACCACGTCTCGACGTCATCCCTCAGTAGCTTAGCTCGGGTGTCTTCGTCTATCACCGCCGAGTTCTCATACTTCGGGGCGTTCCAGCTTACTGACCTCAGAGTGCTCAAATCCAACGGGATGTGATTCAACACAGCAGCCGCCTCATGCTCAAAACTTCTCGGTTGTGTTCGCTCCTCCTCTGGGACAGCCAGATCCGCCAGTGCGGTACACACCGCCGCTTTGTACTTGGCAAACTGACTCCTTGCAAATATACACATCTGGATAGGTTCTTCGGGCTTCGTCTGCCGGCTACGGAAACGTAACTCAGCCTTCTCGTCAAGCGATAGCGAATCAAGTGCTCGTCCCACCGCCTCAGCCGTAATTCGCGGCATGTCGGAGAAGTATGGCCCCGCAAAAGTCCCGCCCGAGATCGGGAGTAATCGTAATGACGGTACTCCAGAAGACAGCCATTCCTTGAGGACGTTCTGGTAAGCTCGAGTCAATTCTTCCATGATGCTTTCGGAAGTCAGACCAGACACGCGTAGATCCGGTCCCACCACGTGGATCACGTGGTACGGTTCGTAATGGTGATAAACTGCGTCTCCCGTAAGCCGTATTCGAGCTCTCACTGGGTCAGGGAACAGACTCTCACTTTTTAGACCAATTAGCTTGTAGATGGCTTCGGATGCAGCTTTGGCCCTTTTAGGACCGTGGCTCAGGATGAACGGTAACCCTGCTGGATCAGTGATGCACACCTCCCGCAGAGCATTCGTATCCTTGGGATTCCCAAGTATACTTTCGGCCGTGACTCGTAACACGTCATGCCAGAATCCAAGCTCGATTTCTCCTTCTTCCGAAGTCTCCACCGTTCCGGGCAAAGGTTTGAATGGCAGCCCCAGGTGCTGATCGAGAGCATTGCCAATCCGTGCAGGGAGTGGTCGCCACTCAAATAGGAGATCAGACGGTCTCCATCCTCGCGTATCCGCCCAGGGGTCATGTTCGTCGAACTCTTCCTCAGGAATTTCTGCTGGATCTCGCCGCTTGCCAACCACGTCCCACACCCGCCATTGGCCGTATCGGCGCCGGATGTGGCGCGGTGCTGGAGGTGGGGGCGGTAAGTCCTCGTGGTCTACCAACCACGGTTGCCTCCACGAGCTGGGGTTTAAGGTAGAATCCCGGTCCGTAGCCACCGTGACCACGTGAACATCAGGGTGAAACCAACCCTCGACTGTCCCATACTGTAGAATAGTTTGTCGATATCTGTCTTGAAGAGCTCCGTTGTTTTGATCACTAGGAGCCTGGAGGGACCCGATGGGGATCCACTTCAAATCGGTTCGGTTGATGCCTTTGTCAACCCTATCCGGATCCGTGCATAACTCCATGGGTGTCCGGATCACCCATAAATGACAGAGGGTAGGAGGGCGGTTTGCAAAGCGGCCATCTGACACTTCATAGAAGCTCCGATGGCCCTCAGGGTAATCCAAAAAGCCTTCTTCGACTGCTTGGTACCACGCCGGCTCAGCTTCCATCCAGGTTAGCAATTCCTTCAACATTTGCCCACTTTGGGCAGGGTCGTCCAGAGTTCTTTCTGGGAGGTCATGGCCTTTACCATTTGGAGATGGGAGCACTAGGACTCGGATGCGCTCGACTCGGTCAATTAGCGCTATACGTACCACCCGTTTGAGATCAGATCCCGCTTGGGCTACCAATTCCTGAGCTGTATGTGCGCTCCTCTTCCGGTAGGGCGACTGTATGTAACGTTGCAGCACGGGCGTCCACTGGGTTGCCATCGCGGCCGCGATGCCCATGTAAGTCTTACTCTTCCTCTCAGTCCGTAGCGAATCTGGCGGATGGCGTGACAAGGAATGTTCGCGCCCGTACACGATCTTAGTCGGTGCAATTGGGGGTAAATTGTCCAGGTAGAGAGCCGTCGGCTTTGTCTGTCCATGACCATGCTGCCAAGGGTGAATATACTGGGTAGGGGACTCACCCACAATTTTTCTCGCCTCTGGACCCATCTTGCTGTTCTCAATCGCCACGAATGGCGCTTGTGCATCCCGAAAGCGTCGAAACACGGCGGCATTCTGGTACATCTGTCTCCGCCGGAATGGGTTGTTTTTAAGCCATTTGATGCTCGCGTTACTGAGGAAGGTGCATGGAGGATGGCCTATAACCAAGTCCCACCCCAGATCTTGTATTTGAGCTGCATCTCCGCAGAAGTGAGGAATTCCTTCTGCAGTAGACCCCTTGAGGTCACATGTAGCGACGTCAGCTCCTGCATCTTGGAACATTTTAGCGACAAAAGGAGGTGAATCCTCTGAGCCTGACTCGCCAATCACTAGCACCTTTGGTGGCACAACCCCCCCCCGACTTAGTCTAAGCTGTTCGGCTTTGAGGGCCGAGAGCTTATCGACGACCTCGTCGAAGTGTTCCGGGGTTTCCTCGGCAGGATTTGGTTTGCTTTTGCGCTCCATACTTGTATCAAGGATCTCAGCGCTCCGCCGGACATCTCGATAGTGTACCAACGTTGAACCCTTCTGCCTTGCGAGATCGCGAGCTAGAGCTCTAATTCGTTCGAATTGTTGCTCGTTCCGCTCTTCTACATTCTCATCCAACATCGAGGGGCCAACCGTGATGGTCGCAACCATTTGTTCTATCTCCTCTTGGGCAGCCGGCGTAAAGCGTGCCATCGGAGGTAGCTCCGTGTGGGATTTACTCGAGAAGCTACGAACTGGCTGTGGCGGGGTACCCGCTGTACTGATCGCTGGTCCATCCCGGAGCTGCACTGCCTGTTTCTTGCGCCGCCGCGTGAGACTTTTCCATGCCGACATCACTTTGTGGGCAAAGAGGGGTACGCAACCATGGCGCTCGGCGGTCTCCACAGCCCGCTCGACCTCCTCGCATCGTGTAGGCGGTACCGCTCCGCCTGTGGAGATCTGATTCTGGTCACGTAACTGACGCAAAAATTCCGTTTGAATCATGTCCTTCCACGAGTCAGGTCGAATTCGAGCTACGTGTAGTGTGGTCACGGCTACTTGCCAAGATTCGTCAGGCATGTCAATCCCAGGTTCGCCTTCCACCTCCGGGTCTCCTTGCATTTTACGGGCCTGTAACAGGTTCTGGCATATCTTCTGGACCAAGTCCTCTACCGTGGTAAGTTGTAATTGACTCTCGTGAGCCGCTTCTCTCGAGAAAGGGGACCATAATGGTGTGGTCCCTTGAATTGGAGGAGAGGGGTACTTCCGGAATTCCGCTACCCAGCTCCTTGTATGATCACGGATACCCGGGAGGGTTATCCGTAACCATGTCTTTTCCGTTGTTGTCACTCGGTTTGCATCGGCGACGATCCCTATCGGCGCCACAGTCGAGTCGATTTCGTCACTCGAGATGTTGTGCCCCGAATTCTGGCCACTCCTCTGTCTGGGCTCAGATGAGGGAGAGGTCTTGGTCTGGGCCAAAGGGGCCCTTTGGTGCATGCTCATGCTCATGGATTCCTTCACATATTTCGACGATTCACCCTTATTGAACAAAGTAGGAGGAGGTTCGACTAGAAGGCCCGACGAGGGGGTTCCTCCAATCTTACCCCCCTCGTCGCCAATCTCCTAGCGGTTGGCGTTTCCAGAGCGATCGTCCCTCAACTGCTGACCTTCGCGACGGGGTCGTATGTAAAGGCAGCTCTGCAAATCTCTGGCCACATGGGACGTCTCGGGGTCTCCTCCCTCGGCCAGCCAGCGTTTGGCGGCGCGACAAGTCATGGGTGGGTGATCACCGCGGCCAACTCCCAAACTCCACGGAGGTAGGGTCGCGTGGTTCTGCGGCCGGAATGCGCAAAAAGCGCAACTCCCTGATGGCCATTTGCGCCATCCTGCCGGGCGGTCCCCTTGAGGCCTTTGGTTAGGTTCTGGAAGATCAATGGCAGGGGCACTCATCGTTCTATCTTGCGGCATGAAACGCGCCATGGCTTGCCGTAGGTCACGGTTTTTGCTAGCCAGGTGTAGTGCCTTCGAGTAGTTGATAAATGTCGAGTTCCAATCCGTAGCCGTCCACTCTTTGCCGTACGGATGACCTTTGGAGCCTGCGGGATGCTCGATGTCGCGTCCCCACTCCTGTGTCCTCTGATCTGTTCCTTGCTCCGTCCTCCGTTCATACCGCTGCGGTGGCGGTTCTTGACTGTGGGACGATGGGTTTGGGTTGCCCCTTGTCGATGGGCCCTGCGGGTGTCCTGGAAGGACCGTATCTTTATGCGGACGTTGAGGTTGAAGCGAGCGGGTACGACCGGGTGGCGGTGCAGGATTAACCGCCGCCACTGATGAGCTGGATTCACCGTAGTCCGTAATGGCGGCTACCTCCATGTTTGTATTTCGTTTTGCCCTTTGGCCCCGCGGCTCTCGTTGAGGTGGTTCGACGTTGGTCCTTGACCTCAACGTACGCGATGCCTGCTTTCCATCTCCTTCAGACGTCATGGAATCTCCCCGTCTGAATCCCTTTACATCGTTAGCACGCATTCTTGCCTTTCGGAGAGGGATTGCGGTTTCCACAATCTCATCGGGGCGCAAAGCGTCTCTACCTTGACGGCCCCTCTGCACTTTCTGGGTAGCTACTTCTACGAGCTCTTCGTATAGAGTAGCGTCCGTATCGCCCCGAACTGGATCAGAAGGATCGTTCTGCAAGCACAGGACCATCCGTTCATTGAACGTATCCAGATGATGGGTGGTTTTATGCACTTCCTTAGCGGAAACTCCACTGTACTTGAAGTACAGCTCTCCGAGACGCTTACGGAGCGCAAACATGTCTTCGCCTTGCAATCTGAAGGTTGCCTTGGACCACTCCAAGCGATGTAAGTCACCTCCCTTCTTGACCACAAAGGATTGATCCAGTCGGTAAATGAATATATCGGCTCCGAGGAGGGCGTAACCCCCACCGCGGGCCATGTCGTCACTGAGGAAAGCGACGTCCTGCAGAGCTTCTTGAGTCGCCGATAATATCCGAGGGCTACGCCTGCCGCCATCTGAGCAAAGGTGGCCTAACAGCTTCTGCAGTATATGCTCCCAGCGGCAACCGTGCCGGAAGCATTCCCTCAATGTCGCAATGAACCCAGGACGGAATTGTTGCCACCCTAGAGCCACAGTTTCGGGGCTGTCATTCCTGAGGGAGTTCGGGAAGTTCATCTTGGTGATCGTGTCAATGTTGTTCTTGTTTCGTACGTCGAACACTCGACGGTACCACGCACTCAAAACTTCCGGTGTCCAGAAGGCGCGGGTACGCATCTGCATGCCAGTATTGTCAGTGTCTGCGGTTATTACTTGAATGACCCAGCTCGCCTGGTTGGATTCTTGCAGCGCGTAATTCGTGTCTTCATTTTCTTGCTCGTACAAGCGGATGATAGGCGTGTCATCCACCCACCCTCGCATTCCCCCCATGAGGGCTGGATCTGGGAACGCCCATGTTCCCGATCCAGCTGGCACTCGTCCACCGGCCATACGAGTCATCCCGGATAGGGGTACTCCCGAAGGCATCGGGGGGGTCGGCCTTGTCGTGTATGTTTGTGCTCGCGGCCCTCCTGTTGTCTGGGGCACCCTGGACGTATGGGGGGGGGCGTGGCTGGTTGACCGCGATGCCCTCGATGTTTGAGGGGGCGGACGGTCAGCCGTCTGACTTCGCGGAGCCGTCTGGCTGTGGATGTGGGCAGTAGAATGTGGTTGAGATCTGACCTCATCCTCTGGCAACGGGGTGCCTCGGCCTGAAGGGGGAACTTCGCTTTCAGGGTAGTCCCACGGGTCCTCAATTTCACTTTGCTGCTCACGAGCTGCTGGCTCGGTCATCCCTGCGCCATTTCTTACTGAAGCAGAGGTCGACCTGTTCTCGGAGTGGGTCTCGTTTTCGTAGGGGAGTCCGCCGTTTTGCGACTCCGGGCGTCCACTTGACCTTGGGTTGGGGTCGCCAGGGAGCATCCATTGAGTCTCCGATGGCGGTGCGGCGTCGGCAGGAGCTCCCGCCTCTGAGAGTTCCTGACGAGTTGAACGCACCTGTTCAACCCTCGCTGTCATTTCCTGCTCGAACACTTCGAACTGAGTAGTCATCAGTTCTGACAGATGTTCTGCCTGACGTGCCATCTGGCGTCGCACATGTTTCTTGGCTTGCTGCATTTCCTTCACCACTTCTCCCATTCCTTGCATTGCCTGCCGCCACTCTTGGCGCATTTGCATCTGCAAGGCCTGGGGGGTGTCGAGCGGTCTGTACTCAGGCGTGTGAGGAGTTGGCCGAACAGCGGCCGTCGAAAGCTGGCTTTCGACTGGTGGATCTTGGCTGCCGCTTCCTCCAGCGTTAGTAGATCCGTTGGGATCATCCGGATTCGGAGGGTATGCGTAGAAGGCCTCTTGATAGCTCTCTGAGGTAGGTCTTGTAGCTTCCGGAAGCAATGGCGCTCCCGAAGGAGTTCTGCTGCGCGCGACTCCATCGTCAATGGAGGGAGGCCTCGAAGGCTCTGTCGCGTCTCCGTGGGATTCACACGGGTGCTCTCGGGCAGGTATCTCCGCCATTTGTCTCGGGTTCGGGACTTCGCTCAAAGCCCCTTCACCGTGTTCAGTCCGTGGCACGGCCTCTTCGGGCTCTGTTGCATGCACCGGCTCTGTTGCAACGTTCATTCTGTCAAACCCAGGCGGACGCGAAGTGTCTTCTTCTTCATACTCTGTGTCCTCAACGAAGTCTGGGTAAGCTCCTTCTTCTCCGCCATTCTCTTGTGAAGACCCCTCAGGGTCCCTTTCGTCCCCCGCGCTCTCACCTTCGTCCTCAGACTCCGAGGTCTCAGAGCCTGGGGCAGATGGTGGGGGTGAGGGCGGACAGCTAGGCGGAGGTCCTACCATTTCTCGCTGAGCAACCTCCTGAGTAGCACGATGTACCCGTTCGAGGCTGGGGTCTTCAGGGAGACACGGCACATGGGATCGGTCGCAACTTGAACTAAAACCTCCATTTCTCCAATGCGCCTCCTCACTTAACTGCCACCACGTCATTGTAATGAGGCGAGCTTGTGCCAACGCGGCTCCACACCGAACACAGGCGTATTCAGTGGCCGGGCGGAACGACCCGCACGGAAGGTTTGGGCATTCTGCCAGGATCGGGGGAAGAGCGGCCAATCTACCTAGTCCATCGTCCTTGTACCATCTAGGTTCGCCTCCACGGCTCGCCGTGTCATCATATGCCCACGTCTCTCCCTGTGCATCGAGGTATATTCTGGATGCAAGTTGTTTTACAAGTTCATGTCGAGGCTTCGGCATGGCACCGGGAGCGCTTCCCAGCAGGACTCGTTGCATATGGCGTCCCCAGGAATCCTGTAGCCCGTACATTTGACCGCCTTCTTCCTCTTCGCGCACCTTCCAGTAAGGGAGGCTATCCTGTTTTCTTGGATCGGTTAGATCGTAAGTGTGGACGGCGCCGCTTCGCAAAGGTTCCAGATATTGGACCCAATGGAGGGCGGTCCGTCGATGTAGTCCAAGCCTTTCATAAAACTCAATGGCTTGGAGCCACGTCTTGAACCGCATCGGCTTCACGTGTGCCTCCATTGTCATGGTTATGGCCGCTTGTTCTGCTACGGACAGGTCTCTACCGATGCCACATGCGTCGGTCAGCAGCTCTAGACGTGCAGCTGGAACCAGACTGGCGTCTGGCGAGCGATGTTTGAACTCGAACGCTAACTTCATGTATTCATCGCAGACTCCCTTGTCGTTGCTGTCCACTAGGTATCTGAACCAGTTGTCCGTTCTGCGTGGATGTGGAGTCGTTGATATCCACTGGCGTTGTTGATTTCCCGTTAGTATACCAGGTATCCGGATAATCTCGTCGAGGGCCGCTGGCCTATCCGTGAGGTCATGGCGTAAGGTTATCTCCTGAAGTGCCCTTGGCTGCAAAATTTCATGGGGATACAACTTAGGCCGTCTTTCGCTTGACTGGTTACCACCGGGCGCGGTAGTCTGTGGTTCCGTAGTCTCAGAAAGATGTGGTGCTGCTTCCGGCAGTTCTCCAGCTACAGGCAGTGCTTTGAAAGCTTGAGCCACCGGGATTTGCCCTTCCATGTTCACGTCAACATCTTCCTCATCCTCTTCCTCATCTTTGCCTCTGGGTGGCGACGGAGGGGAATCCGGCGGTGGAGTTCCGTAAGGCGCAGTCATAGGTGCCATCTTCCCCATATCTTTTGGCGGCATGGTAAATAAGTAAAGGGGCATACCCTGCGAGTAGAAAACCGTACCCAGCAAACCAACCTTTGCTCTCCAGCCCGTGTAGACCCAGCTGGCATTGCCCAGTAGGATCTTCAAACCTTCTGCCTCGAGACTCCCTTCCGCTTCTCTGACTTCAGTAACTGGCCCGAATTCGCGCTCCTCCCACTGTGGGAGTTGGGTAGGGCAGTAGATTCGGCCTTTGCAGTTCATTGACTGGTGCGGCGTCAACCTGGATGGAACTAATGACCATTGATCCAAGAAGAGAACGCTGGAATGTCCCGATGTCTCGCCTTCAGTCTCGAGGTCTCCTAACTCCTGGCGATCAGCCAATGCGGCGGCTGTCTCGTTCCTCTCTTCCCGACGCTCCTTAAGCAAGTGATATGGCGAGATATCGAGCGCCGTCGACTGGGGAGGCTCAGATGACTGTCTGCGTGGCTTTGGAACCATCAACTCAGGTGGTGGCGTCCATTGCGACGGCAAGGTCACCGGCGACATCACCTGTGCTGCCTCCGTTGACGGCGACGGCGGCGGTGACGGCGGTGGCGAATTCGGCGGCGATGGCGGCGGCGATGGCGGTGGCGATGGCGGTGGCGATGG
>Ga0206126_10003256_pt1 | contig 16620 bp, 6 predicted proteins | sample Helgoland_Spring_5_FD_148621 | JGI IMG/M metagenome (GOLD analysis project Ga0206126, IMG submission 148621) | Pelagic subsurface seawater microbial communities from Kabeltonne, Helgoland, North Sea - Helgoland_Spring_Bloom_20160412_1 | ecosystem: Environmental > Aquatic > Marine > Epipelagic ...
GTTACCACGTAGCGAGTTTTACAATATAGAAAAATCACCATTAACAGCATCGACAAAAGACTTTCCTACTTACTTATACGAAAATAAAAAACTATATGTCAGACCAACTAGCATAAATCAAATTGGTGATATAACGGTCGATTTTTTAAGAAAACCACTAAACGTAAGATGGGGTTATTATTCTGGAAGCGTAGGTCAGTACGTATACGACCCAACTGTTTATAATGCCGATAGGTTGAATAAAGGAGGCTCTTTAACGGGTAGTATAACAACACCTTTAGTTAACGGAACACCTGGCACATATACACCGACCTTTACTGGTGGATCCGGTAATGGTTTATCTCTTAGTGCCGTAGTAACAAGCGCAACCAGTGTATCTGTCAATATAGTGTCTCAAGGTACTGGATATAATGTTGGAGATGTTATTACTATAAACAACGGTCAGTTAGGTGGTGGATCTCAAAAACCAGTTATAACTTTAAAAGCATCAGACTTTAATAGTGGTAGCACTTATGGATCTACAAATTTCGAGCTGCAAGAGTCTGAACAAACTAGGCTTATATTAAAGATATTATTATATGCTGGTATAATAATAAGAGATCCTCAAATAGTACAAGCAGCTGCTAGTGAAGTACAACAAAACGAAATAAATCAAAAAAGCTAATAAGATATGCCTTTACCAAATGGTGGTTTAATAACCGAAAACAATAGACAATACTACGAAGGCGCACAAAGTTTTTCAGGTAATAACGGTGGTGATCCTGGACAAAGCTTTACCACTACTTTCGACACAGATCTAGTGTTTTACTCAACTGTGACTACTGATCCTCAATATGACTTGAATAACTTTAAAGTTTATGTAAGTCCAACAGGTGTTAGTGGTAGTTTTACAGAGGTTACATCTTACACTGTGTTAAACAATACAGTTACTATAGATGTCGGTATACCATCAGATGCAACTGTAATTATTCAGTTAAAAAAACGAGATGGTGGAGTATATGGAAACACACCATCAGAAAAAGCTTACGGTAACACTACAGAAGACAATTATGGTTCTTATAGCTATATTAAACTTAACGATGTTATAAACAACTTTATAGTTGCTTACGTTGGTAACGGTAAGTTAATACCAAGTTGCAAAAGAACAGATATTATATTTCACGCTAAACGTGCAATGCAGGAATTTAGCTACGATACATTGAGAAGTATAAACTCTCAAGAATTAACGATACCAAATAGCTTAAGTATTATAATTCCTCAAGATTATGTTAATTATGTTAGCATGTCTTGGTATGATAGTCAAGGTATCGCTCATAAAATATACCCAACAAAACTTACTACAAATCCATATCAAACACCTGTACAAGACGGTGAAGGTCAACCAACTCAAGATGCTAATAGTAACAACATAGAGGGTACTTCAGTTGTAGAGGAGAGATGGAAAACTAACTTCTACAAAAATGATAGAAATGTAAATGTAGACGACGTACTTGCAAATGGTCCTTATGGAAGTGGTTTTAGTCATGGCTACGGAGGCGTTTATGGATTAGATCCTCAATATGCAAACGCTAATGGCTGGTTTACTATAAACGACAGAGAAGGTAAATTTTCCTTCTCATCTAATTTGGTTGATAAACTAATAGTGTTAGAATATGTGTCTGATGGTTTATCTTCTAGCTTAGATACTAAAGTACCTAAAATGGCTGAAGAAGCTATGTACGCTTATATATCGCATGCTATAATCTCTACTAGAATAAATCAACCAGAGTATATAGTACAGAGACTTAAAAAGGAAAAGTCTGCAAAACTTAGAAATGCAAAGATAAGATTATCTAACATCAAACTTGATGAAATAGTTCAAACAATGAGAGGTAAATCTAAATGGTTAAAACACTAGAATTAAATGGCTGAAGTTAAAAATGCTTTCATAAAATCCAAGATGAATAAAGACTTGGATTCTAGACTTATACCTAATGGAGAGTATAGAGATGCTAAGAACATACAAGTAAGTAGATCTCAAGGTGACGATGTTGGAGCTTTGGAAAACATATTTGGTAACGCTGTAGCTGTAAATGGTGATTTTGCTGCAGACGCTTCAGCTCCTAACATAGAATGTATAGGTTATGTCGTTGATGAATCTAGCAATTTTGTATACTTGTTCTTTACTGACTACACTGATCCATACTTAGTGGAAGGTGTTTCTACATATAGTACAACAGCTAAAAACTTTATATACGCTTATAATACGTTAAGTTCTCAAAAAACAAAACTAGTAGAGGGTTCTTTTTTAAACTTCTCAACAAACAAACCTATAATAGGTGTAAACATTTTAGAAAATTTACTATTCTGGACAGATAACAGAAATCAACCAAGAAAGATAAATATACAATCAGCCCTAGATGGTAGCGTTAGTTACAATACTGAAGATAAAATATCTGTTGCTAAATACAATCCTTATCAGTCTATAGAGTTAATAAAACCAAGCGAACAGCCAGGTGCTTTAGTTCTAGCTACACAAACATCAAGTGCTGTAAGTGATAGCAACATTATACCAGTTGATAGTGTTATTGGTTTATCAAGCGGTTTAGGTGTCATAGGTGCAGGTGTAGAAACTAACACTTTTATTACAGAAGTAGGTGCTAATAACGTAAAAGTAAACAAAAACCAGACAATCGCTAACATTACAAGTTTAGATTTTGTAGGCCCAGAAACCACAATGTATGATGTGTCTAGTCCATCTTTACCGCCCGTAGCCACAGCTAAAACTTCTGTAGCTATTGGAAGTACAATTACCACATCTGTAACTATTGCTGGCTTGATTGGTACAATAACGAATGGAAGCTCTGTAACAGGTAATAACATAGTACCTGGAACTACAGTTTCTAGCTATGTAGCACCCACTTTAACATTTAGCACGGGTCAGACAAATATTCCCTTAGGATCTAAGTTGAATTTTGGAGAGGTTAATCCGTACTTTAACTCTGATTTTCCAGGAGATCCTCAGTATCTTGAAGACAAGTTTGTTAGGTTTAGTTATAGATTTAAGTTCGCTGACGGTGAATACTCTATAATAGCCCCTTTTACTCAAGCTGCTTTCATACCTAAACAGGACGGGTATTTCTTAATTGGAGACGAAAAACAAACCACGCTAAGTACAGTAGTTGACTTTATGGAAAATAAAGTTAATAAAATAGATCTTCAGATACCACTTCCAGTGTCGTCAGATAATTTACTTAGTGATTATTTAATAACTGAAATAGATATAATATACAAAGAATCTGACTCAACCACTGTTCAAGTAGTCGAGACAATTGAAGTTTCTAGCATAGTAGGTAATTCATCTATGTACACTTATGAGTATGTATCTCAAAAACCCTACAAAACACTTCCGTCAGATGAGTTGATAAGAGTATATGACAAGGTGCCGGTAAAAGCTTTAGGGCAAGAGGTTGCTAGTAATAGAATAATATACAGTAACTTTCAAAACAAACACACTCCGCCAAGTTCTATAGATTACCAAGTTGGTGCTACTCAAAAACTACCTTTTAACTCTACTAGCTCTGCTAAATCGACGGTAGAATATCCAAACCACAATTTAAAACAAAATAGAAACTATCAAGTAGGTGTAGTCTTAGCTGATAGATTTGGTAGACAATCTACAGTTATATTATCTAATAACACTGATAACACATCTAGTGGCTTTGGAGCAGACACCGTATATCTACCATACTCTTCTGTAAATAATTCTATTGATTTTCTAGGTAGCTCTATAAAGACAAGATTTAACTCTGTCTTTAGTGGTGTTGGTATAGATAAAAATGAAAGCATAGGAATACCTGGTTTGTATAATGGAGACATTAATAGCGCTGACTATAATCCCTTAGGTTGGTACTCATATAAGATAGTTGTAAAACAAACAGAGCAAGAATATTACAATATATACACGGCAGGTGTTATGAAAGGCTCGCCTTATTATAGCACTACTACAAACCCACAAGTTCCTCTAGTAGATACTAACGCTTCATTTATAACGTTATTAAATGACAATATAAATAAAGTGCCTAGAGACTTAACAGAAGTTGGCTCTCAAGACAGGCAGTTTAGAAGCTCTGTTAGATTATTTGGTAGAGTAGAGAATACTACAATTGCTTTTAGTGACTCAGGTAATAAACAATATTTACCAGGAAGAAGATCTTTTACTGTTAATCAAATAGAGGATTTATTTGATAGCTTTGATGTACTGCAATTTGAAGGTGGTACAGGATCTGTAATTCCAGTAACCGATGTTCATAGTCCTTATTATGCTTTTTTTAGATCTGAATCAAATCCATTTATAGCTGAATTTGTAACATCCCAATCAGCTACTGATCAATTTGGTGTTATAAATCTTGAATACAATAATAATGGAAATACATTATATAGTAGATTTGAAAATCTAAATATTTTTGAAACAAAACCAACTAAGTCAAATTTAGATATATACTGGGAAACTTCAACATCAGGTTTAATATCTGACTTAAATGTAGCTATAAATGAAACAGTGCAAGCTTCTTTAATATCTAATTGGAATTATGTTCACAGTGAAGCAACTAGCGACGACACCACTGTAGTAAACAGTTTTATTTTTCAAGATATAATTGGCGCAACATTAACAAATATACATAGTGTTACGATGTCTGTTACTGATAATTCTGGAGCGGATGTTACTTCAAAATTTAATCTTGTCAATAACGGTGACAACACTTATAGCGTAAAAACAGCTATAAATGAATTCTTTCACTACGATACAGTGGCATCTAAAAACGCTTTTGACTTTGTGTTTAACGTTACGTTGGTTAGCGGTGGAGATGTTAGTACTGTATCTAAAAATAATCAACCACTAACTAATATTGTTCCGTCTATAACTTATCAAACAGCTAACGATCCTTATATAGACGCAGTTGGAGGGCAGCTTGTAATTATTCCAACTATAACAGGTATAAACGGATCAGCTGACACTAACTTAGATACTAGTGGCTTAACTTATTATATAGTTAGTCAGTCAGGTCCTGGTAATTTTGAGATAGGTTCTGATGGTACATCTGTTATTAATACTAACGGTAGTGCTTTTTCACCAAACAACGACTACGATAGTGAATTTATACTAGGAATACAAGATAATGGAAGCCCAACAAATCTAACAGCTAGTAAAACATTTTACGTTAAATTCACTTTACTAATACCTTAGAGTAATTTACGTAATAAACAAGTAATAATAAATCAATGGCAGCAACTATAGAGGTAAAATTCTTTAATTCTTTTCTTTTGAAAAAGACTATAAAAAATAGTGTTCCTATATGGAACGGCTCTACTGGAGTGCCTGAAGGTGTTGCTGGTTCTAATCCAGTTAGTACTGGTGGTGCTCAAGATAATAGTTATTACGTTGAGGAGGCTAGAATTAGAGGAGGTTATAATAACACAAACGTCTCTTACGGCGTTAGAGCTTATTTAGTCGAAGATGAGCCTAAATCATCTATAAGGTTTAACTCACTAATATATTCTGGGATTTTTAACTCTAGAACAGGTATTAATGATACTAATGTTTTTAGTGTTGGTCAGGACATAACTAAATCTGTTGATCCAGCTAATGGTAGTATACAGAAATTATATGCTGAAGATACTAACTTAATTGTTTTTCAAGAAAGCAAGGTAAGTAGAGCTTTAATAGATAAAGACGCTATATATTCTGCTGAAGGAGGTGGTAGTGTTACTTCATCAAACCTGTTTATAGGTCAGATAATACCTTATGCTGGTAATTTTGGTATAAGTAAAAACCCAGAAAGTTTTGCTGTATATGGTTATAGAAAATACTTTACAGATAAAAATAGAAACGCTGTATTGAGATTGTCTAGAGATGGTATGACTGAAATATCTAACTACGGTATGGTTGACTACTTTAGAGACGAATTATCAACGTTAGATGGTGTTTCATCAACTGGTAAAGCTTTAGGTGCTTGGGACATTTACAATAAACAATATGTTTTAAGTTTACAGAAAAGTAGCAATTATAACACGTTGTCCTTTGATGAAGCTGTGCTTGGTTGGACTAGTTTCTTTGATTATGATCCAGAGCAAGCTTTTAGCTTAGGTAGTAATTACTACTCTGTAAAAGATGGTAAGCTTTGGCAGCACTACAGTACTTCGGTAAGTAGAAATAATTTATATGGAGTGCAGTACGATTCAACTGTACAATTTATTTTTAATCCAAATCCTAGCACATCGAAAGTATTTAAAACCATTAACTACGAAGGATCTAACGGTTGGGAGGTTACAAATTTTAACGCAGCTAGAAGTTTTGAACTAAACGATACTGCTAATCCTGTGTTAAGTTTTGACGATGGTGCTTACATAGATCCAACTTATGGAGTTACATTACATGCTGGATTTAATAATAAAGAAGGTAAATACTACGCTAATCTAGTCAACTCTAGTCCGGCTACAACTGGAGAAGTTGTATTTGGAGCTAGCATGACCGGTGTTAAAGGTTATTACTCAACAGTTACAATAAAATCAGATAGTGATAACAGAAGTTTACCACTTGAATTATTCGCGGTGTCCTCAGATTATGTGACATCTGCTTACTAAATAAAATTAAATGCAATTAAATATTAGAAAATTAAAAGAGAGCGACTGGGAAACCTTATGTTCTTGGTGGGATGAGTGGCCTGAATGGCATAATCCACCTAGAGATTTTTTACCTGATAATGGTAAAGGAGGTTTAATGGTTGAAAAAGACGTGCCTATCGTGGCGGGTTTCATATATTACACTAACTCTAAGGGAGCTTTGTTGGAATGGGTTGTATCTAATCCAGATTACAAAGAAGCTGACAGAAAACAAGCTATAGCGCTTTTAATAAATGCAGCTGAAGAAGTTTGTAAAACCAACGGTGTAAAGTACATGTTCTCTATAGGTAGAAATAAATCATTAATTAAAACTCATGAAGAGCTTGGTTGGAAAGTAGATCCTAGTCATTCTCATGAAATAGTAAAATTCTTTTAATATGGCAGTATTTTCAGCAATCGGCGGTATGGTAGCGTCAGGTCAAGCTAAGAAAGCAGCAAAAAGAGCCAGAGGAGACAAAGCAAGGGCTCAAGCTGAGTTAGATTCTATAAAAGCTTCTAGACAGCAAATAACAAACCCCTATGCTTCAACAGAAGATCTTAGTGGCTTAGCAACTGATCTTAGTAGTCAATTATCTAATCCGTTTGAAAGTTTAGGTGTTGCAACTAAAGCAGCTGAAATACAAATAGAGCAAGCTGATATATCTTTAGCGAATACACTAGACACAATAAGAGCTACAGGTGCTTCTGCTGGTGGCGCTACAGCTCTAGCTCAAGCCGCGTTACAAAGTAAACAAGGTGTTGCTGCTAATATAGAACAGCAAGAAGCTCAAAACCAAAAACTAAAAGCTCAAGGAGAGCAAAACCTAATGAATGCTAAAATGGCCGAGCAACAACGTATGCAAAGCGTAGCTATATCAGAAGGTCAAAGAGTACAAGCTACAGAAGCAGCTGGTAAACAGTTTATGTTTCAAGCTAAGGAAAACAGGACTAACATGGATCTTGATAGAGCGGCTGGTCAAATATCGCAAGCACAAGCTAATGAAGCATCGGCCAATCAAGCTAAGGCGCAGGCTATTAGTGGTATGTTTAGTTCTATAGGATCAAGTGTTGGTGCTGTTACTGCAGCGGCTGGTGGTGCTGGTGGATTTGGTAATTTGTTTAGTGGTTAAAATAAAAAAGTTAATAAAATATGAGTTATAGAAATCCACAAATAATAGTAGATAGATCAGCTGAGATATGGGCTCAAGGCGTTAGTAAAATAGGTGATGTACTAAGTACAGGTATAGAGGCATATTTTACAGCTAAAAGAAAAGGCGAAGAGGTTCAAGAAAAGAAAGACGAAGCTATAAACACTACTATGATACAGGGTGATTTAAAGCAAAGTGCTCTTAGAAATCAAATGGCTAAGAAAATAAAAGACGTTTCTCTTCAAGAAAAGTTTACGAAGAGAGCTGAACTATTAGCTAATGGAGATGATGAAAACAAAGGAGCTATATGGTATAACACCCAATTAACATTGAACCCACCCACAGATAAGGGTTTGTTAAAGGAATATAAAGATAAAGTAAAAAATTATCAAAAATACATGGCTAACAGCGCACAAGAGATAGGCTATGTAATGTCAGCTCTTGAAACAACTAAAGATCTTAGTGCTCAACAATTAGTTGATGGTTATGCTGTGGCTGGTAAAAATAGTGGTAGCGAATTGCAAAACCTAATGGCTATGAGAGCTTTGGAAAATAAAGCTTTAGAGGGTTTTGATTACGAGAAAGATCTTGTGTATAATGAAGATGGCACAAACAGCTTGAAAGTGGTTGGTTATTTAGATAAAAATAGTAAGACATACAAAGCTTGGGAAAAAACTGGTGTATTTGAAGATCAAGATCTAGAGTACACAAAGGATGGTAAAGTTAAAATATCATGGGAGAGAAACTTGGCTAAATGGGGTGAAGATGGTAGTTTTGTCAATGAAATATCACCAGCTGTAGATATTAACTCAGTGATGGAAGGCACAGGTTTAATAAATAAAAACGGCTCAGCTAATGATAACCTTTATGTTACACCTACTGTTCAACAGAGATTAAAAAATCAAGACGGTACAGAGTCTTTAACAACTGAAAAAGTTTTAGATTATAATAAGTTATACAATAACTCTGCATTCAAAGCTGAGATACAAAGTAAAGCTGCAGGTCTAGATGCTATATCTGAGCAGGATCAAATTGATTTTGTAAGAAATAGATTTGGCTGGGGAGAGATGAAAACTGAAGACTTCTTTGATAAGTCTAGAGAAGATAGATTAGCTTTTTACGAAGGGCAATTAGAAATGGAGGCTGTTAAAAAACTAGGTAGCTTTAGGAAAGCTACAGCTCAAGATGTTAAAACACTCGAAGAGGTCATGCCTGGAATAAAGGAAGGTGATCCTGTTATATTTAAACAAATCGGTAGACAAAGTATTAAACCACCAAAACCAGTTGAAGCGGATAAGTCACAGCAGAAATTTAACGATACCGTTAGTTTTGCTGTAGATACTTTAAATGAAGTACGTTCTTTAGCAGGTGAAACAAAGAAGCAGGGTAATAAAAAGTTTACTATGGATGAACAAGGTGCATTCTTAACTGTTTTAAATCAAAAACGTTTATCTACGGACTCTAAAATACAGACAACTGAAGACCTTAAAGCTGAGTTTTTAGCAGATAGAAAAGAAAAAAAAGTTTCTGACAAACAAGCTCTTGAAGAATGGGAGTCAGCATCTCCAAAAACAGGTTTAGGATATTATAGAAAAGGTGAAATAATACCAGTAGATCTATCTAGTCCTAGAGCTATGAGTAAAACCGTGCTAGAGTTATTAAATCCAGGTATAAAAGCACAGGAATTAAACAAGCTACTTAAACGTATCAACACAGGTGATAAAGCTGTAATAGATTATTCACAGTTTGAAGAAAAAGATAATTAAATAAAATAAAATTATGCCAAGATATAAAGTAAACGAAAAAACTTATAACTTACCTGAGGATAAAGTTGAAGGATTTTTAATAAAATTCCCAGACGCTATACTTATTGAAGACGAGCCACAGGATTTTCCAACAAGCGCTGCAGCGGATGCGGATGTAGTGCAGCCAATGACAGCATCGCAAGCGGGGTACGTGGAACCAGAAGATACGGAATTACCTTCGGTAGATACTTCTTTGGATTTACCGTTAAGTCAATTTAATAGCATAGTTAAAGCGTTTGGAGGTAATCCTGAAGCTATAGAGAAAGCTAAAATGTCTAGAGCTCAACTTGATGAATTTTCTACATTAATGGAAGAAGTCACCAAGGGAGTTGATACTGTACCTGAAAAAGAAAAAACTACTACCGAAAAAATACTAGAACCTATAGTAGATGTAGGTACTCGTTTAGCTGGAGCTACTTTTAATATTCCAACACAGCTGGAATCAGCTTGGGAAGGTACCAAAGCAGGTTTCATGGACTGGATATCTACAGTTGCAGGTGAAGATGCTGCTGACTTTCTAGCTGGCTCTGAGTATTTAGGTAAACCAACAGCTTTTATAGACCCTTCAACTAATAAAGAGGTTACATTTAAATCAAACCCAGATAGGTTTAAAGAGTTGAATACATTAAATACGTCGCAAAATGTTGATATAAAAACTGTATACTCTGATACTGGAGTAGAAATTGGTGAAAAAGCAGAACAATATATAATAGATCAGTTTAAGGAAGTAAAAGGTTTGGAAACTAAGCTTTTTAAAACTGGAGAAATAGTTAAAGGCTTTAAAGAAGGTAGTGTTCCTGAAGTTTTAGGTGGTGTGTTTAACGCTGTAGGTAGTTTAATATCAACAGCTGCTCCAGCAGCTTTAACTAGAGGAGCATCTTTGTTTCCTCAAGTTGCGGCACCTATGTATATTGACTATAATGCTACTAAAGCAGAATCTTTATATCCAGACTCTAAAAACCCTATTGAAGAGTTAGTTAGAAATAACGAAACTCAATTAGATGTGCCTTTAGGCTTAGGCGCAATAGCTATGGGTTTAGAGTATGTTGGTTTAAAGGGTGTATCGAAACAAATAGCAGGTCAAACAGGTAGATTAGCTCCATTAGTAAGTCTGACAATGACTCAAAACAAAGAAGGTTTAACGGAAGTTTTTCAACTAGGTACTGAGGAAATTAACACAAGTCTAGCTAAGGGAAAAAATATTGTCGACGCTACTATGGACGGGTTAAACGCTATGGCTAGTCAACAAGGTCTAGAAAGTTATTTGCAAGGTCTCGTTGGTTCAGGTATTGTTTCAGCACCTTCTACGATAAATAGAGCTTTAAACGGTGAAAAGCAGTCGTTACAATTAATAAATAAAAAAATATCTAATATAGCTAACCTCCAAGTAGATAGAAGTAGAAATAAAAATCAAGCATATAGAAAAGCTGTAGATCTTCAAATAAGACAAGAAGAGTCAGAGTTAAAAAATCATTTAACAGAAAACTATAGGACAGCTAAAGCATTTTCAACAGAGCAAAAGAAAAAAATAATTTCACTAGTAGAACAAAAAGACTCTAACGCTAAGACATTAGAGGAGTTAAAAAACTCTTTTAATAACGACGAGTTAACTGCTAGACAATACGGATCAGCTAAAGCTGTTATAACTAAAGATAATTCTAGAATATCAAACGAAATACTTAATGTAAAGAAAGAGGTTGATTTAAGTAAATTTAAAGAAACTTTTGAAAAAGTCACTAGCATAACGGAAGGTATCGAATCTATAAATATAGAAATAGCTGAAGATCAGGATCAAGCAGATAAAATAGCTAAAGATAAAAATCTTCAGAAAAAAGCGTCTACAGAGCAAGGTTATATACTGCAAGATCCTAAAACTGGCGAACAAACTATAGTTATAAACGAAGAAATAGCCAAGAAGGAATTTGCTGTCAACGTAGCTGCTCACGAGCTTTTACACGGTGTTTTATTTAAAACCGTTATTGATAGTCCAGATACAGCTGTAAATTTAGGTAATGCACTTAAATCAGAGTTAGACAAAATAGATGCTAACCAAATAAAAGATAGTAACTTTAAAAAGCGATTAGAGCTTTATAAAAAAGACCCAGACGCTATAGTTGGAGAAGAAACATTAACTTTATTTTCCGATGCTATTGCTACTGGTGATTTAGTGTTTGAAGAAAACTTATTTACTAGGATAGGTGACACAATAAGAAGAGTGCTACAGAAAGCTGGTTTTACTGGTATTAAATTTAACAACGGTAGAGATGTTTATAATTTTATAAAAGACTATAACAAAAGCATTGAAAAAGGTAAGTTAACTAAAGCTCAGAAAAAAGCAGTAACTAAAGGTGTTGAGGGTGAGTTAGTTGCTCCAAAAGTAGAAACTGTTGATGAAAAAATAGTAAAAGAATCTAGATCTGAAGAAGCTTCTCAAGAAGTTCAAAAAATATACGACGAACAAGGTGTTGCTGGGGCTTTTGATATACTAGAAAAGTTCAAACCTATAACAAATAAAATTGTAGAGCGTAGAAGAGATGCTCCAAATTTTGATAAACAACTATTAACAGACGAAATAGAAACAGGTAAACGTGGTATATTTGATCTTATAAAAGAATATAAGCCAGAGTCAGGTGTGCCATTAGCTGCTTATATAAATAAATTTTTACCTGCTAGAGCAATTGAAGCATCGAAAAGAGTGTTAGGTGAAGAATTTACTGATGATGTGACAGAGGCTAAAGGTGTAGCTGCTGAAGAAGTTGCTGTATCTGTTAAAGAAGAACCTACTAGAAAGATCAGTCCTAAGAAGCTTAAAAAGTATACTGGTGTTGTAGCAAATAATTTAGGAGTTGATAGCTCAGAAGTCTCTAATGTGATCGATAAAGCCATAGAGACTGATTTAAAAACTAAACCAATTAAAACTTTTGGTGAAAGTAGAAACATCGGTGATAATTTAGCAAAAACACTTGGTAAAGCTTTTGGTTTAAACCCAGAGGTATTTACTAAGAAAACTAGAAACATACAGAAAAAAGAATTAGACGGTTTAAGAAACTTAAGACAGTTCTTAGATAACAATGCTGCAAAGGATTTTTCTTTATTACCAGATGCTTACGCTGGTCCTAGTACTATAGAAGGTAAATCTACGTTTATACCTAACAATATACTAAACGCTTTATATAGAAAAAACAATAAAGGTAAATGGCAAAAAGACCCAACTAAAACTGTACAAGATTATAAAGATCTTTTAGGTAAAATAGATGGTAGTGTTTATAGAGCTGCTGAAGCTCAAACTATAAAAGGTCTAGCTGCAATGTCTTTTAGAAACTTAATAGTTGAAAAAGCCGCTGAAACAGCAGAGCCTAAAGCTAGAGTAGATATTAAAGCAGGTGCTAAGTTTAGTAAAGGTCAAATTAATACTATAAATGAGTTTATAGAAAATCAATCTTTTGTTAAAACATCAGAAGAGTTAGCTGCTGAGAATAAAATGTGGAGATTTATATCTAAAACTCTAAATATAGATGTTATAAGTTCTAAAGAACCTAAAGATGTTGACGCTATGAAAGAGTGGTTTGTTAATAAACTAGCCCCTAAAATACCTAAGTCTTTTATAACTCAAGGCACTTTTGCTAACGCTGGTACTTCTGCGCCTAAAAGAAACTTTTTTCTGACAAATAAACAAGCAATAGATGACTTATTTGATGGTGTTGATTTTGCTGCTGATGACGTAGACATTGCTGAAGCTGTATCTAGAAAGACATATGTGACTGGAGGAGCATCTGGTGTTATTAGCAAAAAGTTTTTAAAAGAGTTTAATAGTGCAGAATTTAAAGAAGCACAAAAAAGAAAACTAAAAGGTCTTAAGAAAATATTTAAAGTATTTGAAGGTATGATACAAGAAGACCCTCAAAATACTAAGTTTATTATAGCGTTACTGTCAAGTACTAGTCAAGGTATGGGTCACTTTATAAGAACGTCAGCGCCAATAAAGTTCTATTCTAAAAACCTACAAGGTGGTATAGTTGAAGAACATACAATGCCTGCTAGTTTAGTAGCTAAGTATTTGTTTAAATCTGCTATAAACGGAACTATAGATACTGATTTTGTAAATATAGAGAACAACTATTTTCAAGGGGCTTTAGGTAAGAACGACGATAAAAAGTTAAAAGGTAAAAAACCAGATGGTAAGCCTTTTAACTATACCTCAATGACACCTGAAGGTTGGAAAATAACTGACAACATATGGGCTAGATACTTTAACTTAAACGTGGCGACTAATGATTTTGGTATAGACCCAAATAATATTGTTCTTTCAGATGGTAAAACTGTTTTTGAGAAGTTCGGCGTGAATAGTTACGGTGGAAAAGTTTCACTTGAAATGAATAAAGCTGAGCAGGGGGCTGCTGAAAGTAATAACAAAAAACTACCTAAACTCTATAAATCTAAATTCAGTAAATCAAATCCAATAGCTTTAAGTACTATGTCTAAATTAGACAAAGCAATGTCTATAGCTAGAGATCCTGATGCTCCAGTTAGAAAAATTAGAGTATTTGATTTTGACGACACACTAGCTAGAACTAAAAGCAATGTATTATATACTATGCCGGATGGAACCAAAGGTGCTATTGATGCTGCTACCTTCGCTAAAGAAGCAGGTAATATGGAGGCTCAAGGTGCTGAGTGGGACTTTTCTGAATTCAGTAAAGTAATGCAAGGGAGTAAAGGACCTTTGTTAGATGTGGCTAAAATAATAGCTGACAAACGTGGTACTAAAGATGTATTTGTCTTAACCGCAAGACCTGCTGATGCTGCTGGACCTATAAAGGAATTTTTAGAAAGTATGGGATTAAATATTCCACTAGAAAATATAACAGGTTTAGGTGATGGTACTCCACAAGCTAAAGCTAGATGGATAGTAGATAAAGCTGCTGATGGTTATAATGACTTTTACTTCGCTGATGATCACACTGGAAACGTAAAAGCAGTTAAAGATGCTTTAAGTGTTTTAGACGTTAAATCTAAAGTGCAGCAAGCTTATGTTAAATTTAGCAAGGCTAGTAAATTAAATAAAGACTTTAATGATATACTACAAGGTGCTACAGGTATTGCTTCTGAAAAAGTTTACGGTAGAGCTAAAGCTCAAGTAGCTGGGGCTAGTAGAGGTAAAGTATTTAGAGGTATATCATACTCTGCTCAAGACTTTGTAGGTTTACTGTACGAAACGCTTGGTAAAGGAAAAGAAGGTGATGCTCAAATGGCTTGGTATAAACAAAATCTACTAGATCCATATGCTAGGGCTATGAACGATTTATCTTCAGCTAGACTTGCTATGATGAATGATTATAGAGCATTGAAAAAGCAGTTAGGTATTGTACCTAAAAACTTACGTAAAAAAGTACCTGGAGAGCCTTGGACTAGAGAGCAAGCTGTTAGAGTATACGTTTGGAGTAAACAGGGAACTGAAGTGCCTGGTATAAGTAAAAATGATTTAAAAGAATTAAATAGCTTTGTTTCAAATAACTCTGAGTTACAAGTTTTTGCTGATCAACTAATAGCTATACAAAAAGGTGATATATACCCTGAACCAGGAGAAAGTTGGGTGGCTGGTAGTATATCTACTGATATGTTAAGAGGTTTAAATACTATTAAAAGAGCTAAGTACTTAGAGCAATGGCAAACAAATGTCGATGCTATATTCAGTAAGGAAAATAAAAACAAACTAGAAGCTGCTTACGGTATAAAATATGTAAAAGCTTTAGAGAATAGTCTAGAGCGTATGAAGACTGGTAGAAATAGATCTTTCTCTGATGATAGTTTAACTGGTAGATTTACTGATTGGTTGCAGGGTAGTGTTGGTGCTATAATGTTCTTTAATACTAGATCAGCAGTGCTTCAAACTTTATCTGCTGTTAACTTTATTAATTTTACTGACAACAATCCTTACGCTGCCGCTAAAGCGTTTGGTAATCAAAAACAATACTGGAAAGATTTTACAACACTTATAAACTCAGACTTCTTAAAAGAACGTAGATCTGGTTTACGTATGAATGTAAATGAAGCTGATATAGCAGATATGGCTAAGCAAGAAGGTCCAAGAGGTGTTATAAACAAACTGTTGCAATTAGGCTTTGCACCTACGCAAATAGCAGATAGTTTTGCTATTGCTTCAGGTGGTGCTACATTTTATAGAAACAGAATTAAAACATACACGAAACAAGGTATGGATCAGGCTCAGGCAGAAGAAAAAGCTTTTCAAGATTTTAGAGAGAATGCTGAAGAGTCTCAACAGTCTTCTAGACCAGATAAAATATCAGCTCAACAAGCTGGACCATTAGGTAGGTTGATACTAGCTTTTGCTAATACACCCGCTCAGTACGCTAGACTTACAGATAAGGCTATACGTGATCTTAAAAATGGTAGAGGGGATGCTAAAACTAATATAAGTAAAATAATATATTATACCACTGTACAAAACCTAATATTTAACGCTATACAACAAGCATTATTTGCAATGGCTTTTGATGAAGAAGAAGTTGAAGATGAAAAAGCAAAAGATAAGTATGTTAATATAGCTAATGGTATGGCTGATTCACTACTAAGAGGTACTGGTATCGCAGGATCTGTTATATCTGTAGGTAAAAATGCTATTATAAGAATAATCAACGAATCTAAAAAGAAAAGACCTAAGTACGAGAAAGTTGGTTATGAACTTACTAAGATATCTCCACCTGTTTCAGCTAAGTTATCACGTATAAATCAAGCTGCTAGAGCTTATGAGTGGAATAAGGAAGAGATGATGACAAAAGGTTTTAGCTTAGATAATCCAGCATTTCTAGCTGGTGGTAACGTTATATCTGCATTGACAAATATACCATTAGACAGAGTTGTTAAAAAAGTAAACAATGTAACTAAAGCTACAGAAAGTGATTTAGAGCTCTGGGAAAGAGTAGCATTATTTGCTGGTTGGCAAGATTGGGAATTAGGTATAAAGAAAGAAGAAAAAGCTAAAATCAGGAAAGCTGTAAAAAGAA
>Ga0206126_10003257_pt1 | contig 16615 bp, 6 predicted proteins | sample Helgoland_Spring_5_FD_148621 | JGI IMG/M metagenome (GOLD analysis project Ga0206126, IMG submission 148621) | Pelagic subsurface seawater microbial communities from Kabeltonne, Helgoland, North Sea - Helgoland_Spring_Bloom_20160412_1 | ecosystem: Environmental > Aquatic > Marine > Epipelagic ...
TAAAATATAAAGTGGCGATATCATTGAAGAAAATTTTCTTCGCAAACCAGTACCAGATTCAGATGTAATCCATCTGTGATTTCTGAATCTAAACCACGTATTTCCTTTAATGGAAGTACATCTATAACTATCAAACATTAGATGGTGGATTAATTTTGCAATATCGTGGTCGGTGCCCTTTCCCAATAATGTTATTTCAATAAATGAATTTGTTGTATTATCACGAATCATTTTATATTCATCGGGGTTTGATATTGTTGCCCAATAACGTATGGAACCTTCCGTAAATGTATTTGGTTTTGTTTCAACCCATTGTTTATAAATATATTCAATATTAGCACTATCATTCCAATCAAATTTATCCGATTGAGATGACCATTTAAGTAGGAATGGATATAAAAGTGGATTAATATTTTTCATAGCCCATAATACTCTAATCCATTCGTGAAATGGGTTATAATATTTTTCATCTAAGCATCGCATAACATACATATTAATTTCAGAAATATTAGACAAACTATTTTGCTCATTTGATAAAATTATCTCAATGGCTCTATCGCAACTATCTTCGGTAAAAATATTCTTGAAATTTTTAATAATCCATTCCTTTCCAATATGATTTTCTTTAATAATAACCGTGTTTTTATTGTTTTTATTAACAGTTATTTCTGATTTATACTTTTCCTTTAATGTAATTTCCTTTAAATTGTGGTTATGTAAACTTAATTTTTTAACTAAATCAAGAGACTCAATTTCAATTGTTTTGCGCTCTATTTCGTAATCATCATCACCATCCAGTAAAATTTCATATTTATATTTTGCTTTATAAGGAGTTCCACCCGGTTTTGATGAACCATATAACAACCAACCGGTATTCCCCCTAGTTATACTATTATCAAACACATCTTCAATGTCGTTAATAAATTCTATTTCATCCAACACCTGTTCGCCCATTTTATTTAAAACGTATTTTCTTAAAATTTCTTGACCATTGTGTTTTGTTTTTAAACAAATATGAATATGAATACCATCCTTTTTACAATCATTTTTATCATCGTCAACAATGTCGTCTTTAAGTAAAACGTATATTTCAAATTTTTTAATGTTTGATAAATCAAATAGTTTAATAATTTCTTCAGTATAAATAGAGACCATATCACTAATAATATCGTCATCGAAAATTCTCTCATTCAACGAATTATCAAACTTAAAATCCAAATCAATCAAAATAGGACCTCCGTTTTTTTTATCTTGAATTTCAGTGAGGTACTCAGTTAAATTTTTCTTCAACACCTTTCTATTATAAAATTTATAAAATTTATTCATTAAATTTTTGTTGGAAGTATCTAAATAATACGATCCACCGTAAATTTTTAATTGCGCATTTCCAATTCTTGTATGCGATGGTTTATGCGTTGGATTATCATTTTTTTCAAATTTACATTCGTTTAATAATTTATTTAATGATTTAATCGGTGTCTTAATCGAATTGGACATTCGATAATTATATATGTTAAATTATATAATTATTTTTATATTCAATTTAATTATTTTTAAAAAACTAATATTATAAAATCACTTAAATGTAATTTTATTATTATTTAAAAATATTTTTATAATTAATATAAATGCAAAAAGCCAATCAAAAACGATTATTAAAAGATGTAATTGATATTCTCAAAAACCCATTGGAAGACAATGGTATTTATTATAAACACGATGAAAATGATATGTTATGTGGGTACGCGTTAATAATGGGACCAGAAGAAACATTGTATAATTATGGTTATTATTTGTTTAAATTTACATTTCCAACCGATTATCCATTTTCACCCCCAAAACTGACTTATTTAACGAATAATGGACATACGAGATTTCACCCCAATTTATACATAACTGGAAAGGTTTGTTTATCTATTTTAAACACTTGGAGGGGGGAACAATGGACATCTTGTCAAACAATTAGGAGTGTTTTATTAACATTAGTAACATTATTCCATAATAAACCTCTATTAAATGAACCAGGGTTGACAGAAAAATATAAAGATTTTCATAAATACAATGAAATAATTCAATATGAAAATTATAATACTTCAATTATATCATTTTTAAATAAGAAAATATCAAGCGAATTATACAATTTATTTGAAGAAGATATAAAAAAAAATTATAAAAAAAACAAAGTTAATATCAAAAATAATTTAATTGAAAAGATGGATACAAAGAAAAAAAATATTACTATAAATATCTATAACAAAATGAGTTCAAATATCAACTATGGATTATTATATAAAAAAATTGAAGATTTAAACAAATTATATAAATAAATTGAAAAATAAAATTAATTTAAAATATTTACTATAGTTATATAAAATGCATTTTTGTAATGTATGTGGAAATATGTTTTATTTAAAAATTAAAGATGACGATAAAGATAATATAATGTATTATTGTAGAAAATGTGGCAATAAAGACGATAATATTATAAATAATTTACAAAACTTTTGTGTATCAAAAACACATATAAAAAAAACAACCGAAGTTTATAAAAATATTATCAATAAATACACGAAATTAGACCCAACCTTACCTAGAATAAGAAATATGTTATGTCCAAATCAAGCTTGCAATAGCAATAGTGAACAAAAAGATGGTGAACAAAAAGATAGTGAACAAAAATATCCGGAAATTATTTATTTAAGATATGATAATGATAATATGAAATATATTTATCTATGTGGCGTTTGCGATTATACATGGAAAAATAATTAAAATTGATTTAATTTAAATATTAAAATATAAATTAAATATAAATATGGAAAACACAGTAAGTGAAAATTTTCTATTGCAACAATTGCAAGATACAAGTGATGATGTTAATATTGAGTTAAGCGATGAAAGCGATGACGAGGAAACTGATATTATAGAAAACTATGTTGAAAGGGATATATTTCAAATCTATCATCCGCAAATAAAACAGATTAATAATCAAGAACTCCAAAGTTTAATTAAAATTAAAAGAAATGAAGATGGGTTGATATATGATGAAAAACATAAAACAATCCCAATCTTAACACGATATGAAAAATCCAAAATTATAGGATTGCGCGCAAAACAAATTAATTCAGGTGGTGATTTATTTATCAAAGCACCCGCTAATATAATTGACGGTATAACATTGGCTAAAATGGAATTAAAACAAAAAAAAATACCGTTTATAATTAGAAGACCATTGCCTAATGGGAAAAATGAATATTGGGATATTAACGATTTAGATATAATGGAATAAATTTTATAAAAATTTAATAAACGATTTTATAAACAATTTATAAAAATATTAAATAAAAAATATTTTATATTTTTTAACGAAATGGTCTGGTTGCACCTCTAGATAGCATTGAATATATTTCTTTTTTTGTCATTACATTTGTATTTTTAAATAATATACTTGTTTTTGGATTTGATGACATTTGATTTTTCCCACAAGTACTACCCGTTGTAATTTTTTCATTTAAATGTTCATTGTCTTCTAAATTTCCATTTACAAAAGAGAATAATTTTGGATTATCACTTCGTACATTATATCTACCGTAAGGAAATCTATTACTTTGACAAATAAATTTTTTTACATTATCTCCTGTAAGCTTTATTGTTTCGTTTTGCCAAGTAATAACCGGCTCTACAAAATATGTTGCCAATAAATATGGTATGGGACCATTGTCCCACAAATATTTATTTTTAGTTATACCAATTAATATTTTTTTTTTTGTTATTTCTGGGTCGGTGGAATTTTGCATTCTATAAATATTAAAATTTATATCAACATAAACATTACTACAATCAAACTCCCAGCTTATTAAAACTTTTCTTATACCATATATATTTGCTTGTAACGAGTAACAATTACTTATGTCACACAAGTGTACGGTAATTTTATTTAATGAGATATCATCATACGGTCTATTTTTATTGATTATTTCATCGGTATTATTTAAAGTTATTTCTCTTATATTTGGCGTTATATCAAAGAACCCAGTTGGAACAATATCGTTTTTTTTTTTAATTGTAACATATGAAATATCCGTTATTTTAAGATTACTCTCGCGTCTATCTATTATATTATTTGATCTTTCTAATGATATATTATTAAAATATACATATTTAGCTCCAAAATTTTTTGTAATGACAATTCTATAATATTTAAAAGATTTATTAAAATTATTATCATTCTTAACCCATCTTTTAACGGTTCCATCTGTTGAATTTATAAAGTCATTAATATTATATGATAAATCGCATATATAATCCCATCCACCATCCTCATATTTTTCCTTGTAATTACTGTCATCATCAGTAGCAGAAGTAGCACCATCAGCACCACCAACAGCAGTTATTGGGGGACTCTTTTCCTTTCCAAACAAATGTAGTTCTTTAATATTGGCAGATATGTCATTAACTATAATATTCGTTGTGCTATCGGCTATTGATTTTTTCAAACCATTTATTGATATTGACTGTAATATATCGCTAGTGTCTTTAACTTCAAATGTAATAGTAATACCACTAATATTGCTGTTAGTTTTATGAACAAAATGTTGAATTCCACCAATTGTCACTTCATTACCAGTGTTTATGAATATATCTTTGATTGCATTAACATTTTCATCATATTTCAATCCAGTAAATTTACCGTATTCATCAAAAAAACTAAAATCTTGTATGTTCTTGTCTTCGTTTGCAGAGAGATTTTTATCATATAATAAAGAATGATCTAAAATAAAAGAATCAGTCGTCTCGGTAAATAATTCACTTACAGATTTACTATTTCTGTATTGTTCTGTATTTAAAAAATGTCTACTAAAATTTATATTTTCTCTTGCATAATTTTTCATAATAACAGAATTTTTAAATAATTTAATATTTTTTATTTTAATATATTTAGAACCAAAATTTTTAAATATCAATAACCTATAAAATCTAAATTGAACATCAATTTTTAAACCACGCGTTATTGTATAATTGTTTAATTTGTATTCTTTTTCTGTAATTTCATAATTGTAAAAATTTTCAACATATGAAAACCTATTTAATAGTTTCCAACCTGTATTGGATGATGGGTCAGCTATGTCACCAACACCATATTCTTTTCCATAAACATAAAAACTTTTTGGATTTGCGCTCATATCCTCCTCCGTACCAGTTATTGAAATTTGATCAACATATTGATTTGTGGATAAATCAACCATAAACCAATATCCATACTTTCCACCCGATGGATCAGACATATCGTATCTGTCTTCATCAACGGTATTATTGTTCGGTGAAAATGTTATTCCCGAAATGTCATACCACATTTCATTATTTGATAAATCATTGTATGATGGATCTTCACCGCTTAAACCCAAATAATCACCAGTTGTTTCATCAAAAAAATCTCCAGATTTAAATACATTTTCACCATTGGTCAATCCAGTAATATGATATGTTGTATCAAATGAATCGGATATGTCGGTATATTGATATGTTTCCATTGGAGTACTCGTGGTTATTTCGCCACTTAATCCGCCAATTCTCCTTATTAAAATATGTTTTATATCATATTCATAATCATCGGCTAATGTTATTTTATAATCATTATGATCTGCATTATCATTTCCAGATATATCTTGCAAACTAAATACCAATTTGAAATTAGCGTTTTTTTGTGCATTTAATGTTATTTTATCCAAACTTGTTAAATAAATGTATTTATCATCATTATCGCCAAAAAATATTTTTCCATCGCTATCAACAATTATAAATAATTTATGCGAATTGTTTGTATCACCTATTATTTTATAATCAGACTTTTCACCAGGTTCTTCACCACTTGTTTTATTATCACCACCAAACCCATATAAAATTTTATCATCTGTGAAAATTAAATTCAATGTTGTATCAACATTTAAATCTTCAAATCTATTTCCTCCGTTTCCTGATGGTTTATAAAACTTATTAATAGATATATCTATACACTGTATATTATGACAAATATCACCCACGTTATTATAGTTGGTCTTAATGTCAGTTAAACTATCTTCGGAAAGGTGTGTTATTATTTTTTTAGTTCCTGAAATATCTTCAAAATTTATTTGATGTTGTGGTTCAAATTTTGACCGACCATAAGGTTGGTTTTTTAATTTTACTTGACACATATTCAACTTGTCATTAATAACGGCTCCCAACAAATAAATATTACCACTATAATCAATATTATATTTTTCAAAAAAAGATGTTCTATTGTTGCCAATATAATTTTTCAATATACCATAATAATTATAACTTACGTCATGACCTTCATCGCCATAGGATATATCGCGATAACCACCAGCGCCTTTATAATCCAATAATTCATTTAAACTTAAATCGCCATCTTCTGTAAATACAGGATTTACAAAATTATCTTGATCTGGATTATTATTTGAACAATCTATAAAAGAAATATTTAATATTGCATTTTTTAAGTTATGCTTAAATATAAATTTGGTAATTGTATTATCACTAATATTAAAACTAGCATCGGTTGCAATAAATGTTTGTTTACCATACCATTGTCCTTTATTATAAATTGATAATTTGCCCTTGGTTGTGCCATCATTCTTATAATTATAAGAAATATCTGGTTGAATTTTTGAAATAAACTCTGAATTTAAGTTGAACGATAAATCTTCCCATTCATCTTCATTTTCTTCATATAATGTTGAAAAAATTTCATAATCGGAATTATTATAACTTAATGCACCATTTGAATTATTATCAATAGATGACACTATAGGCTGTTTAATTAAAATATCCTTTTTTTTATTTATATAAATAATACCACCCGGGTCATTGCTTTGTTTATATTTAAATTTATTAGCATAATAAATTTTTTTTTTATTATTACCATCAATCATAACTTCACCACCAACTATATCATATTTTGGTATTTTTAATTTAACATACGCGCCCGGATATCCTGGATCAATATTTTCTGAATATTCTGCAAGTGTTTCATAATCATTAAATAAATTGTCATCATATTGAAAATCATCATCCCAATTTTTATATAACTCATTTTCACAACCACTATCAGAAAAAAAACGCAATCTAGAACCTTTGTTACTTTCATCCGACATATTAAAAATATAAATATTATCTTCAGTTACATTAAAACTAATATCATTTTGTACTGTTGTTGTTCCGTAGTTAAATATTTTATCCGTTGTAAATAGTCCGTCTTTATCAATTTTTTTCCCAATGCTAATTTCTTTCATATTATCTTTGTTAATACTTTGATCAAAAAAGTTTAATCTTTCAAACATAAAAAAATTATTATCCCCCTCCAAAGAAATATTCGTCTTTACATTATAATATAGATTCTCACTTATATTTCTATTTACGTCAACCAATGGCAATGGACGAAATTCTAACCTATGAAAAAAACTATCATATAAACTTTGAAATAGAGTTTCATTTGAATATTTATAATCATCATTATTAATATTTATCAATAATCTATTACTATTATTAATACCCGTTATAAAAACATTTATATCATCAATTATGATATTATTAAATAAATCATTCGTTGATGTCGTATTTGTAGCTATACTTCCGCTACTATTATTAAATTTTAAATATTCCTCATTCAAATCTAATGTTTTTACATATAATTCCAATATACTACCTGATATATCAGATTGATCACCAAATAATAATGCCTTCTTTAAAATAAAAACACCGGAATCTTTATCAAGATCATTTGATAAAATAAAATTACCACTAAAATCATCGTTATATGCATTCCTAACTATTAAACTTATATTATAACTAAAATTATTTTCAAACATAAAACCAATTTTCTTATTCTCCAACCCAAAGTCATCAAATATTTCACTAGTTAATCCTAACATTTTAATCTTCATATGATTATCTTGACCTTCTTTTCCTTTATTATAAATTTTTTGAAAAGAAATATCATATCCTTCAATATAATTTGGATCTATTGTTAAAAAATAATTAAGACTTACATCAGGGATTCCATTGTTATAAGCGTCTTCGTTGGTATAAATTTTTACTTGAATTGAATTAATAGAAACATCTGCTGTGTAAAAATGCTCAGAAGTATAACTGTTTTTATTATCTGGGTCGTTGGGATCATATATCCAGTCATATGTTGAATTATTATTTGATATATCCCAAAGTTTAGCCACTATTTCTTTATCCTTACTACCGGTGTTAATTTTTATACACATATATGTTTCTGCGGTAAAACCACCATTTGCCGCATTATATTTACCAGCAATTACTGGAGGTAATTCGCTCGTTATATTATCGCTTGTTATTTCAAGTATATTATTTCCACTTACTTCTTTAATTTCACTAATTATTTTTTTAATACTTGTTTTTAATTCGTCATTTTCTATAATAATATCACTATTTGTTTTTGTATTAATAATGATTTTATTTTTATCTTGAATTTTTGCTCCATTTAAATTTCCAAAATAATCTCTTGAATAATTATTTACAAATTCAAAAGAAAAAACATTAACCCTAACGTCTAAATTATTATTAACATCGCTATAACTTAAATTATATAAATTTGTTGAGTCATAACCAGATTCGGCAATGATTTCAAACTTAATTATTTCACCACTAATATCTGATATTCTTAATGGTTTAATTTTCAATATAAATCCATTATTTTTAAAAATATTATCAAAATTATCATTTTTATATTCTTGTATATTTATTGATGTAAAATTATTAAACATCAATAGTTGAGAATTATTATTTTGCAACTCAACATTTATTTTTAATTTTGGAATAGGATTTATTAATGCATAAAATTGCAATGATAATTTTTCATCACTGAAAGAATTATTGGAATATGGTAATAAAATTTCTTTTCTATTGATAATATTAATTACCGAATTAATTGATATATCGGTGGTTTTATTCTTTTGCGGTTGAACAAAATCACTATATATTTTATATCTTGTGTGATTTTTTTTCCTACTAATTAAATTTTTATTATTAAAATAACCATCTTCAATAATAATTTTATTATATACGGTCCCTAAATCAAAAATTGTAAACCAATCTATTATACCATTTTCTTCTAATTTTAATGCAAATAAATTAAAATTTATAAACTCTTCGTCAATCTGTTTTTCTTGTTTTTGAATTAAAAGTTCTTTAATGTTATAATATTTGTCGTCGTGAAATATTTGAATATAAATATTATCAAATTTAATGTTAAAAATATTTAATTTATTGCTAGGTGACTTCGTATTATTAATTTTTGTAAAAATATTTTTTTTTATTTTAAATTCATTAAAATAATTATAATAAAATGAAACAATAAAATTCAAATTACCATTTTTATTACTGTTAAATGATACATCTGTAATATTTTCTATTAATACCATTGAATATATATATAAAAAATTATTATTTTTTTTATAAAAATACTAATTTTTTAAAATACTAATTATTTATTACATTTTTATTGAGAATTTCCACCACGAATACGGAGAAGAGTCAATTCTTCATTTCTACCTGATTCATCTTGACATATTGGTGTATATCTAACTGCTTGTGCTCCACTCAATTTTTCTCTATTGGAATATCTAATTTTACGACTTATATTGTTTTTAGATGAATGGTTTATTGGTCTGCATAATCCACACGGATCTATTTTTAATTCTTCTTTCACAGTTTCAATTATAACTTCTTTATCAATTGATGTTGAAAATAATTGGCCATAATTATATTGATTATCACTACTATAATAATTATCACTATCAATCGTACCGGTATTAATATGTTTCATCGGCTCCCAATTTGAAAATCTGTTTCTAATATCTTCACTTTCCATTTTCACAATTTTATGACTATTTAAACTATTAAAAAATACTTTTTCTTTATCGGTTGATGGTCTGATATATAAAGTATATATATTGGTTTCAAATTGTGAAGAGTTTAAATGTAATTCTTTGCCATCTATTTTTAAACCTGTATTAAATCTAACACCATTTTGAATTGTATTATCCACTATTTTAATTGGCAATCCATTATTATCTACTATATCTTCACCATTTTCATCAAGTTGAAAAAAATCATAAAATTTAGGTGGTTCTTGAACATATATTTGATAAGTAATACCATCAACCTTTATTAATAAATATTCCGTATTTTCTTTATATCCAAATGTTAATCCTATATTTTTGTTTTGTTTCAATAAGCTTCTAAAACTAGTCGCGCCTTCCATACCATCTCTATTTAATTCATAATAGTAATTGGGATCAAATTTAAATTCTATTTTAAATGATTTATCATTTCCAAAAGCACCAGAAGATTTAATAACACGGCTTTCCAATTTTTGATTACTTGTATCATATACCGTATGTGACCATCGCGATAGATATGGTATGCCATAATCAATCCCTGTTGTATTGTCTATTTTCAAATATTCCAATGAATTTGGTAATTTATTTTGACAAATATCATATAAAATATCATTTGAATTAAACGAAATATCACTGTTAGTTATATTAAAAAATAAATCGTTAAAAGATATATCACTTTCGCAATTTTCAATATTAAAATTTATGCCATCTTTTTTTTCAAAGGTAAATGTTCTTTTTATAACGCCAGATAAATCAAAATTATACCCATAATGTGTCGTTCCACTAATATCATATGTGGTTGATTGAAATGATGGGTTCCAAGACGTTGTCTCTGTCTTATGTGGTGTTTGTCTTATGCGAGGATCTTGAATACCATAATAATCATTTGGTAAAACCCAACCATTTGTGTTATTTGAAGATAAATCTTCCCCTAATATTTTATCGTATTTGCAATTATTTGGTGTCCAAATAAAAAATGTTATAACGACATAAGAAATATCTACACCTACCGATGAATCTTGAAGATCACTTTGTACTAAATTTAAATATTCTTTAAATCCCGTTTTATCGTCTCCTTCTAATGAAATAGTAATTGAATTTTCACCAGCATCCCATACCATATTTGTATAACCCGGATCATAAATAAAATCATCTTTTGTAAATTTATTGGTATCAAAAATTTGTGCATCAACTGTGTATGATTCTTCATCATTATTAATAATTAATTTATTTAAGGGAGATATATTATTATATACACCAGTTGGTTGAAATACATAATATGTCCAATAAAATATATATTGACCTTTAAATTTTTTCAATTTGTATTTAAATTCCGTGTTTGGAATACCGATGCTATTTAAACCGTAAAAAAAATTATTACTATCAAACTTGAATTCAATTAATTTATCAAATTGATTTTTATGATCGGTTGGAGGGTCGTTAGGTGATCCTCCATTATTATATAATACACCATTGTTGCTTAAATCGGTTTCTTTATTCAAGTCGGATATATCAATATTTAATTTTTCTTTCAACAAATCATTATCAATGTTAGCATTATTTAATTCACCAACAGCATTTTCTTTCTTGCCGCCGTGAATACCGAGATATTTAGAATTTGGTTCCCAAATATATAAGTATACTTTTATATATGTTTTATGAATATCACCTAACCAATAATTTATCAAATTTCTATTCAAAATAGATATTTCATAATTGGGGACATTCAATTTTAATTCACCAGAACTTCTTATAAATGTTATATTTAATTTTTGTGGTATATATGGTAATGTTTGAATTCGTGGTTTATTAAATAATTTAGAATTATAAATATATTTTTGTTTTATTTTGTTATTGCTATTATCGGGGTTTATTTTTGGATCTGGATTTAAACTTAGTTCTCTTAAATTTCTGTTATCATCGTATTTATAACTATTGGTATCATCCAATGAAGTTTTTTTAATACGACTTGATAATATTATATCATTTGATATATCTCTCAGATAGTAATTGCATAAAGATATATATGGAACTTCGTTATTATTAAATACATAATTATTGCTATTTGGGAATGCTGTCAAACCTAAATCCGCTGGTGATATTTCATTTGAAATGCTTTCAATTTGGTTATTTAAAAGATCAGAATAATAAGCAGCTTTTAATTTTACTGGCATTATTCCACGATTTTTTTGTGTATAAGAAGTTTTTGAACGCTTCATCCATTTTTGACGCAACAATATTTTTTCACTATCCGATAATGTTCTATCAACCTGTATTTCAAATTTACAATTTGTTGAACTTTTAATGGCAAAATAATTTATTCTAACAAATCTTTTTTTTGTATATATTTTCCATATTCTATCGTCTCTTATTTTAGAATCAATATTTGTTTGATTTACTTTATTATAAAAATTTAACAGATCAATAGCTCTTTGTTTATTTTTTGGAAGTATGGAACCATTTATATCTAATTGACTCAATAATCTGTTTGGATCAGTTATTTGCTGAGTGGATGTCTGACCATATTCATCCGTACCATCATCACCATTGATACGGGGTGAGGAAAATCTTCCAAATTTCATAAGAGTATCAGTATTATTTCTATAATCTCTTCTTGTTAGTGAAACTTTTTTACCATAAATATATCCTTGCGAGTCGTCTGGAAAGATATTACCATTTACAACTTTCTTTAATTCACCTTGTGCCATATAATAGTTATTGGTCCCATACGTTGCTAATGTTATATCCAAATCTCGCTTTGCTTCGGTTGCTTTATAATTCTGATAGTAAATAATATATGGACTGGCCCACCAGGACGAAAAATATCCACGATATATGTACATAGCATATTGATTTTCATATAATCCGTCAATTTCATTAGGTTTTACAGCAATTGAGTTAATATTACTACCGTATTGTGAAGAATAAGGTGATGATGGTCCATATTGTTCTAATAATTTCGCTGTTCTCGTCGCATTATCACCTTCCTTAAGATATTGAGGTTCAACGATGCCGGACCACCACGACTTATAATAACCCGGATATGGTTGCCACCAATTTGAGATATTATCATATGCTTTGAAATCATCATTATAACGAGCTGGATCATATTTTATTTTAACACTTGAAGAATCAGCAACTTTTGCCGGAATATCATTTACTTCGGTATTTCTGCTTAAATCATAATCACTCATTGGTGTAATGTCATTCCATACTTTATTTTGGTTGTTGTCTTTTATTTCTATATTTTTTAAATTATGCAACCATACAATATTTTCATCATTGTTTTTTAATTTCTCCCATATAATTTTATTACCACTTAAATCACCAGCAACTATTTCCAAACGATCATAAACATCCGTTAGCGTATGTCTAAAATGGAAATCTTTTATTGTCAGGACTAATTCTCTGTCTTTACCAGCATCTAACACATAAGTATAATTTAACGGTTTTATTTGGGTATATGTTGGGTTATCCGAAAAATCTTTTAATATCCTATTATTGCCAGAAGAGTCAAACCCAACTTCACCGTCATCATCACTCGCATTGGCACTTCTCCAGTCAACCATATTTAAACTAAGATCATAGCGTGGTGTAATATTGGGATCCTCATTCATATTATATTTTATTGTAAACGGATAGTTATTAATTGGATTAAGTGAAACATCTGTGAATTGGACAATACCATTATTTGTGGTTGTATTTGTTGTATCTGTCGTTTGTTTGTGCGCGTGAAGATTATAACTCATAACTATATTACTTATATCTTTTCTACCGGGTGCGGTATCGTCTTCACCACTAATTCCTATATAATTTTCATCATTAAATAATATATTATCAATAAATGTAGAATCTGGTAGAACAATGGGTGGGTCTGGTGGCCGATAAATATCTTCAATATAATTCATTTTTAAAGATTGTAATATTGTTGTAAACCCCCTTGGTATTCCATTTATTTGGGGTATAATAAATCCATTATCACAAATATCATATTCTTTATATGGGTTTGTGGAATCATAAGGTGTCCCCCAATATTTAATATCGTTTAATTTACAACCATTATCAGCTATTTTTGTGACAAAATTATCATTAATAAAAATATACACATCGTGATAAGGTGGAACTGTTTTTTCGTTTTTTCTAATTTTATATCGTATATTAAATGGTTCTTTCACAACTGGGTCACCATTACTAATATCAAATTGGACTCCGAATAATGTTAAATCAATTATATTATCTGCATTTGGAAAAATATTACCACAAACATCTTTAAATATATATGACACAGTTGGGTTAGTTGAATTATCAACACCATTTCCAACAATACCCAATGAAAATCCTGAATTATTACTATTGTCTGCATAACTTGATAAAATATTACGACTACCATCTTGTAATTTAACTCCAGATGGACACATTAAAACTGCTTCCCAATTGTCAATATCACCATCATCCAATGGGTTTTCACCACCATTATTAAAAATATATTTTAAATTGACAAAACTAATATCTCGTTCACCATCAGCATTAATAAAATTTTTACTCAAATCAGTTATTTGAAATAAATTATCTGAAATATCTTTAATGGTATTTGCAGTAAAAATTTCTGTTGACTCGGAGGTTACATATATATAATTGAACACAGCTTTTTCAGATTGTGCATCTGCATCTGCTCCTACCCAAATTTTAAAATAATCATTCAAATCATTGCATTCGCATTGTAATTCTGGCTCGTTCTCACCATCCAAGTATACTAAAATTTTATTATTAGCTTTTACTATTTTTAATAAATAAGTTTTGAAATTTTGGGCACGAGTTGTATGCGTCTGGCCGCCCGGATAATAAATATATAAGTAATTACAATTCCATACTATTTTATATTGGTTTGGTGTACTACCCCACTCCCAAATTGGTTTATTATTATTATTAGTGTCTTCTTTTGTAAGAATAAAAAAATGATCATTGCAAGTTGCATTTTTAATAATAGAAGTATTTATTTCAATATCACCATTCCAGGATTTTGGTTGCTCTGAATATTGATCGTCTGTTATTTTGGTTTTAGATAACCCCGTAAACACTGATGCTGATACTTGAACATTTTCTCCAGTGTTTGCATTGCCTACAAATGATTTCCCGGGATAAGTATATATACCACGTGAATTGGCAGCATTATATTGGTATCCAACTATATGATTCGCGTAAAATACCCTACTTCTATGACTAACATAATTTTGATCCAACCCCGGTTCATTATTACTATATCCAGTATATAAAGTTTGATTTAAACCGTTATCTAAATAGTATGTTGGGGTTTCTTGTATTCTTGCATCAGTAATTCCACTATAATTATCTGGTAAAAACCAACCACTAGAATTTACCAATCCATCGTTATTATTAATATTATTTGGTGTCCATAATAAAAATTCAAAAAATATTCTCATATAATCTTTATTTGACTCATTATTTGATTTACCTAAAGTTGTATAATATTTTGAAAAATAATTACGCATATTTACCAAATCAGAATTGCCAATAGTTAAAAAAATTTTATCAAATGTAATATTATTAAGTTCCATATTTATTTTTTTATTATCATATAAAAAATCAACGTGTGGTATTTTAATACTTGATACAAATATACGATTTTTATGCTCTTTATTAATTACTATACCGTCAGAAGAATTTCCACTACCATCCAATACAAAAAACCATTTACCTGGTCTTAAAATAAAATTTCTTGGATTCTCCAATCTTCCATAATCTTTATTTTCGCTTATATCAAATGATAAAGTTTTAAATTTAGATTCAACATTAAAATTAGTATCAAAATTATTTGCAGAAACATCGTTTTTTCCAATTTCAATTTTGGTGTCAATATCTTTAATAATTTTGTCTATTGTATTATCTGACATATCGTCATCCCCAAATTCCTTTGGTTTAAAAATATAAATATATCTCTCGTTTCCTATTCCTGATTCATTTGTTATGTTCAAATTATTATATGGATTTCCACTATTATCATATAGTATGTTATATGTTAATTTTACCGGTTTGAAAATATTGCCGTGACTTTCTTGAAAGTTGTTTCCATTAAAATAATCATAATACTCTCCTGATTTCGTTTCCCATTTATTTCCATCCCAATAATAATATTCTATTATTGTTTCATCCATTAATATATATTTAAAATATATATATATTAATTTTTAACATTTCCACCGATTACTACATACCAAACAACTTATAAAAGTCGTTATGGGTTCGTCTGCAGATCTCGTTTGTAATTGGTAATAAGTGCATTTTCTCTTCCCACATTTGAAACATTTAAATTCATCTGTTGCTGCCGACATATTCACAGATGTCATATTTTTATCACGTTTTATTTTTGCATCAATTAATTCTTTCCATTTTTCAGGACACATTTCTTGATGAGACATTTTTTCTAGATTGGATGTTTTTATTTTTTTTTTTTAATTTTATTAAGAAATTTATCATTTTTTAGATTTAAATAAATACTTCTTAATCTATTTTTATAAAGTTGTAGAAAATATTTATTTTCCCATTTTCTTACAATATTTTTTTTTTTTGCCTCATCAATTGTATAATTAAATATTCCCTTTTCAATATTGGTTGACATCTTTATATTATTGATACTTCCATTTATAATATTAATAATGCTGTTT
>Ga0206126_10003268_pt1 | contig 16569 bp, 11 predicted proteins | sample Helgoland_Spring_5_FD_148621 | JGI IMG/M metagenome (GOLD analysis project Ga0206126, IMG submission 148621) | Pelagic subsurface seawater microbial communities from Kabeltonne, Helgoland, North Sea - Helgoland_Spring_Bloom_20160412_1 | ecosystem: Environmental > Aquatic > Marine > Epipelagic ...
AAAAGCACAGGCTGTTGAAGCCGAAGAAATCCGCGTTAAAACTGGCGTACAAACTGGCGTTGAAGCTCTTATGGCTGACGTTCAGAAGCAGCTTACCGAAAAAGACGCAAAAATTGACGAAGTACTTAAGCAGTACAAGTCTGAGTTGGAAGAGAAATCAGCAGAAATCGATGCTATGAAAAATAGCAAGAAGACTTTTTCTGACCGTTCTGGTAAAGGCGATATTACTAAGTGGGGCCAGGACTTTATGACTGCTCACCTTCTTGGTGTTATGACTCAAAAAGGTATGAATACTTCTTTTGCTCAAGACCTTCAGGAAAAAGCTGGTATCGATTATACTACTAACGCAGCAGACATCGATCAGGAAGTTTCTAATCTCATCGAGAAAGAAATCATGAATGAGCTGAAAGTAGCTCGTTTGTTCCGTGAAATCCCAGTTAATGGTGCAGCAACTGTACTTCCTATCCAGCCTGACGTTGACGCAGCTGCATGGGCAACTGCCGCTACTGGCGGAAACTTGCAGAACCAAGGCAACTCTGGCAGCGATGCTAATAAGTTCCAGCCTAAGCAAGTAATCTTGAATGCTTATCGTCTCGTTTCTAGTTCTTTCATGGACAATGACGTTGACGAGCAAGTACTCATTAACTTGATGCCTATGATCGTTGAATCAGTAGCTCGTGCTCACGCAAAAGCTGTTGAATCTGCATTCATTATGGGCGGTGGTTCTATCACTGGTCTTGACGGCTACGCAGCTACTCACTCTGGCAAGATTGACCTCGACGCGGCTTCTGTCGCTGCAGGTAACTCTGCTAAGATGACTTCAGCTATGTTGCTTGGTGCACGTCAGGGCATGGGTAAGTATGGTCTTAACCCAACTGATTTGGCCTACATCGTAAGCCAGAACAGCTACTACGATCTGTTAGAAGATGCTAGCTTCCAGACTCTGGATGAAGTAGGATCTGATCTTGCAGCACGTGTAACTGGTACTATCGGAGCCGTTTACGGTACTCCAGTAGTTGTATCTGATCAGTTTGCAGCAGAAGCTGCGGCTGGACCAGCTGCATTTGCATGTTACACTCGTAACTATGTAACTCCTCGTCTTCGCGGCGTAACCGTTGAGCAGGACTACGAAGTTATGAACCAGCGTCGAGTAATCGTCGCTAGCCAGTCTCTTGGTTTCGAAGAAATCAATGCCGGCTCTGGTGCTGACCAGCCCGTAGTGAAGATTGACTTCATTGCTTAATACTGAAAAAGTATAGAAACGAGGGGGAGTTTATCTCCCCTAAGTTTTTACTAATGGACTTATAAATGGCAGATTTAATTACAATTGACGAATATAAAACTTCGGAGAATATCCAGAGTACGAAGGAAGATTCCCGTATCAATTCTTTGATTTCGGCTGTAAGTGCATTAGTAAAGACTTATTGTGGTAATAGTATTGTAGACCACTACTCAACAAACAAAGTAGAAACGTTTTCGATTAACTGGTCTACTAATTTAGTACAATTAACAGAATCACCTATAGTATCAATTGTGTCTGTGGAGGAAAGGGATGATTACAGTTCTAGTTATACGACTGTACCAGCTACCGAGTATTTTGCAGATACAGCTTTAGATGCTATTTATAGAGTAAGTACAAATGGAGGAGCTAAGAACTGGCCGGGCGGTCCTGCTTCTGTAAAAGTTACTTATAAGGCGGGATATTCAGAATGTCCTGCAGACCTACAATTAGCAGTAATTGATTTAATTACCTACTACATGAAAGATGAGCATAAGGCTCGTCAGACTATAGCAGGTGCAAGCATTCAGAACAATGCTTCTTCAAGTCAGAGAAACAATGTAGCGTTTCCTGACCATATTAAACGTGTTCTGGATCTATATAAGAACTTTTAGGTATGGCGAAGGTATATAAGCCTAGAACGGTTAAAGGGGTCTCGGATAGACTAGCAAGAGATGTATTTGTATCTTCAAAAGTTTTAAGAAAAGCAATAGATCGTGATAAGACAATACAACAACTGGCAATTATACCAGGTGATTATGCTGAGAGGTATGAAGATCTTCGTAAAGCTACTGAAGCTATGGTTCAAGAGTTTGGAGAAGACTCTAGAAAACTGGTTCCGGGTACTAGACTTCAGGTGAGAAGTGCTCAACGTATTTTTGGAGGAGGAGGAAACTTCAGGCAACATAAAAGATTTCTAGAGCAAATAATGCCAGAGATGAAAGAGTCTCACGAATTAGGGCACAAAAATATCAGTGTTCTCAGAGGCAACATGTCTCTAGCCTTAGAAGGTATGGAAGCTTCAGATCCTCGTAGACCTCATTTAAGAGCTTTGTTTCAGGTAGCAAAAGAATTAGACAAAATAGTGTCTGAAAAAGATTTACATAAGGTAGATTTAGATTATTTGCTGGAACAGGTTAAAAAAACTGCTTCTAAAAAAAGAAAATATACCGTTGACTATAAAGCAGATGTAGGTCTCTTGACAGGAGTAAAAGGAGTTATAGAGTTAGAGTACGAACCTATAGGACTTAACCAAGCAAAAGGTAGAGTTTCTGCATTTATGGGTGAACTTTTTAAAGATTTAATAGAGGGAGAAAGTAAAAAAGTTACAGAATTTTTTAATAATATTGATATAAGTAATTTACGAGGCTCTCCAACACTACCTATAGATGTATTAGACGTATTAACAGAAGAGCTTGACCCAAAGAAAAGACCAAAAAAGCGAAAAAGAGGTAGAAAACCCTCAACCGGTAACTTAAAAGGTATTTCTTATAAAAGCTCTAAAAAGAAAAAATTACGTTCTGTTAAACAAAAGAAAGTAAGAAAGAGTCCTGCAATGCAGCCTTTACAGCTAATAGGGCTTATAAATAAAGAACTACCTAATACAGTAAGAAAAAATATGCAGAGCCCTGCACTTGTAAATAGAACAGGAAGATTTGCAGAAAGTGTAAAACTTACAGATGTAGTGCAAACTCCAAAAGGTTATCCAAGCTTTGGCTATACATACCAAAGAAACCCTTACCAAGTATTTGAAGAGGGGAGCTCCGGAAACTGGTCAAACGGAGAAAGAGATCCTCGAGAATTAATTGATAAATCTATTCGAGAAATAGCAGCACAGTTTGCAATCGGAAGATTCTACACTAGGAGACAGTAATGAGCAGAACATATACAACAAGACGTCTAGGTATTGTTAATGCTCTAGTAGACAAATTAAAAACTATAAACGGAGCGGGAACATTTCTTACCGACTTAGGTGCAAATGTTTCTCCTCGATTAAAATTTTGGGATGAAGTGGAGGAGTTTCCTGCAGTTCACCTGAATGCCGGCTCTGAGACACGAGAGTATCATACAGCCGGACATAAAGACAGATTCCTTAGCGTCACCTTGAGATGTTATGTACAAGCCGAAGATGCGGTAGAAGCTTTGGATGAGCTAATGGAAGATGTTGAAACCTTATTGGAAGAAAACTCTCGGTTAAAGTATAAAGATCGCACTAATACAGATCAATATACGCAACAAATCACAATTATTAGTTTAGATACTGATGAAGGTGTACTTGAGCCTCTAGGTGTTGGTGAAATGCTTATAGAGGTTCGATACTAGAAAATGCAGGCACGAGCAAACGTTCACGTCCTAGCCTTTTCAAGATAACATAGGAGAATAACTATGGCAGATAATTTATTTTTTAGTAGAGATACCAGAGTAGTTGTATCAGATGGTACAGTTTACTGGGAGATTCCAGTTTTAGACGGTTTCTCATTCTCGCAAGCAACAAATACGTCAGAGATTACTCTGGCAGAAATGTCTTCAGCGGCTTCAGGTAATGCTAGTCGTCGAGGACGAAGAATGTTTAATGATTCTTACGCACCAGCAGAGTGGAGCTTTTCTACTTATGCTCGTCCTTTCAAATCAGTGGTAGATGCCGCAAATGGTTGGGATGGCGATTCAGTACAAGGCCATGCTGTAGAAGAAATTCTATGGGCAGCTCTCGTAGGTAATGGAGTATTTACTGGGAAACCTGACGACGAAACCAACGGCGTATGGGCAGCAAACCAAGGTATGGCAAATAATGGTACTACTATGACCGCAGATTTTTCTGCGTCAAACGTAGCAAGTTTAAAAGAATTAGATATTTACTTTATTATGGGACAAGGTCCCTTTGTTGCTGCTACACATACTGTTTACAAGCTAGAGGGTGCAGTTGTTAATTCTGCAGGAATTGATTTTGACCTTGATGGAATTACAACTATTAACTGGTCCGGTTTTGCTAAGTTAATAACTGAAGAAGCCGCCGCACCAACTGTTACAATTAATGAAGGTGCCTCAGATACAGGTAACTTTATACGTAATCGTCTTACCACTCTTGCTGTAACGCATGCTGAAACAGGCAATTTTGTAACAGAGTACAATCTGACTCTTACTGGCGGCAGCATTAACTTTGAGAATAACATTACGTTTATCACTCCAGAAACTTTAGGAGTAATTAATCAACCTTTTGCAGCTGTAACAGGTACTCGTAACATTGGAGGCTCTTTCACTTGTTACTTAGGTAATCATAGCGGAGGAAGTGCAGATTTGTTCGAAGATTTAATCGAGTCTACTACTTCAATTACAAATGACTTTAACTTAGTATTTACTGTAGGAGGAGCAACAGCCCCTAAAGTAGCAATTACACTACCTACTTGTCATTTAGAAGTTCCGACGCACTCTATCGAAGATGTTATTTCTTTGGAGACTACTTTCCATGCTTTACCAAGTACTATTGACGGTGCGGATGAGGCTACGATTGTTTATACGGGCGCTTAAGCTATTGAAAAAAAGTTCTTGACATAGGAGGTCATTTCGACTATACTATGAAATAGAAAATCGAAAGAAGGGGTGATTTTTGCCCCTTTTTTTATTAAGCAATTAATTATTAAGGATTAAAAAATGAGCGAAAACCCAATTTCATTAGCGAGTCTTATGACTCCTAGTAAAACAGTAACAATTGATTTCCCCGGCTATAAGGGAATGACAGTAGACTTATGTTATCTAGCGCGAGAAGAGCTGGTAAAGTTACGCAAAAAGTGTGTCACTACAAAGTTCAATAAAAAAACTCGTCAACCAGAAGAAGACTTAGACGAAGAAAGATTTTTAGTAGAGTATTGTAAAGCAGTAATCAAAGGATGGTCAGGCTTAAAGTATCGATACCTAGAAGAGCTTCTATTGGTGGATATCTCGGCCCTTGATGCAGACGACGAATTAGTGCATACTCAAGAAAATTCAGAATTGCTTATGAGAAACTCAGGAGATTTCGATACTTGGGTTACCGAAACAGTAAGTGATCTTGAAAATTTTACTGGGAACAAGTAGCCGAAATAAGAAGGTTACTTGAAAAGTATGTAAAGCAGTCTGATCAAATTGACGTAGACAAGTATTTATCTATCTGCGAACAATTAGGAGAAGAGCCCGACCCTGATAAGATGCCGCTGGATCCATCGGATTTTCCGTATGAGGTTCAAGTGGCATTTTTTATATTCGGCTTTCTCGAAGACAATTGGGAGGGAATGTCTGGAAGCTACCTAGGCAAGGTGTGGGCTAATGTGGAATACCTATTTAATTTATATAAAATAGAAGACCCTAAAACTACGTTTTATATGATGAAACTATGGGAAACTATTTTAATAGAAGACAGAGCTGATAGAGCCAGCAAGCAGCGAAAGGCAGAAGAGAGAAAATCTGCAAGCGGTGGAAAACAGTACACCCATAGTGTAAAAGGCTAATGGCAAAAAATAAAGTTGAAATCGATGTAGTAGTAGACGATCAAGGCACTATGGGCAAAGTAGGTCTTGGCGCTAAGAAAGCTGGAGACGGTTTAGATGAAATGGCCAAAGGTGGTCGTAACGCTGAGCGTAACACTAAAGGAGCTGCACAGGCTTCTTCGAATGCAAGTAAAAACTTTTCAAAAATGTCGCAAGGAATGGGAGGCTTAGTTGGAGTTTATGCTACTTTTGCAGCTCAAATGTTTGCACTTAGTGCCGCCTTTAACTTTTTAAAGAATGCTGCAGACTTAGAAAACCTAAAGAAATCTCAAGTCTCTTTTGCTCAAACAGGCGGCTTAGCAATAAAATCAATAACCACTCAGCTTGAGACTGCTTCAAAAGGCATGTTAGGGTTTAAAGAAGCTGGACAAGCCGCTGCCATGGGAGTGGCTAAAGGATTTTCTACAGGTCAACTTACACAACTTACAGAAGGCGCATTAAAAGCCTCTACAGCGTTAGGACGAGGTTATCAAGATACTTTCGATAGACTACTACGAGGCGTATCCAAAGCAGAACCAGAACTATTAGATGAACTAGGTATTACTCTTAGGTTAGAAACAGCCACACAATCCTACGCTAACGCTATAGGGAAAAGTAGGGATAAACTTACTGCGGCAGAGAGAAGCCAAGCCGTTTTTGTAGAAACAATGAGGCAGCTTAACGATACTTTTGGAGATGTAAAAGCACAGGGAAACCCTTTCGTACAGCTAGGCAAAACTTTTGAAAAAATAGCACAAGATATTACAGGTAAACTACTCCCTTCGGTTACTTCTTTTGTTGATTTAATCAACGCAAATGCAAAAGTAGCAGCTACTGCTTTTGGAGCTCTTGCTTTGATGATTGTTTTAAATATCTCAGGTCTTATACCTACTATCAAAAAGGTTTTTAGTTTTATGACACGTTCTGCAGTTTCTACGGCTTCAGTTATGGCTAAGCCCTTTAAATCTCTAGCAACCGTAGCCGGAAAAGGTATAGAAACAGGTCTTCATAAAGTTATTGACCAGTTTGAAGCCGCTGAAGAAGCCTTAAAAGAAGCAGCAAAATCTTCTGCTCAAAAGGCTTCTTCAGGTGCTAAAGCAATGGTCGCAGGAGGGGCAGGCAGTAAAACCCTTAGTAAGCTATCCTTAGGAGAAGAGGTAACTCCTCAAGCTCTAGGAAAGTTAAAAAAGGATTTAAAAAGAGTTCAAAAAGAGCTGGAAAAGACCGGAGAAACGACGTCTAAAGCTTTCGCAGGTACATCAGTAGAAGCAATTAAAAAAATGAGAGTTGACTTAGATAAAATGGGCAAAACTTCTCTAACTACAGCACAAAAGATTAAAAAAGCATTTGCTAAAGGAGTTGTTGGCAGTATTAACGCTGTACGCAACGCAACTGAAAAAGCAAAAATAGGAATGACAAAACTAAAATCTGCAGGGGAGAAAACTGGCAGAGGCTTAAAAAAGATGGGCAATGTTGCAAAAGGAGCTTTCGGATGGATAACTGTTATTTTAGTTCTTACCAAAGCAGTGGAGAAACTAGCAGAAACTCCTCTCGCAGTAATTGATGGATTTAAGAAATTCCTAGGGACTACAATTAAAATGTTTCAAACAGTGCTTAATTTTATAATAGTAGGCCTGAATAAGCTATTGGACAATGCTCTAGTCAGAAAAGTACTAGGTACAAAAGAAGGAGAGGACGTAATATCTAAGTTTACTTTCGCAGATGATATAGAGGACAAACTAAACGCGTTAGAGACTACGGTTTTGACCAAACTTGGTACTACCAGAGAAAAATTAAAAGAAGTTGATGATGCTACTGCAGATAGAAAAAAGAAAGAAGCCGCAATAGATAGAGAAATACAGAGAGTAAATGATTTAAAAGCAGCTTATATCGAATTAGGCGATGAAATGAAAGTAATTGCGTCGGGTATTGCATCGCAAAAAGACCCTGTAAAAAAAGGAATGCAAATTGCTACAGGAATAGGAAGCCTACCTTTAGCTGGTGCAATGGAAAAAATAAATGCAGAAACAGATCCTGACACCAAAAAAGGTTTACAGAAAGCCTTTGATGAAATGTTAGCAGATGTAGATACCAGTCAGTTTGGTTCAAAGTTTCAAGAGGCTTTAAAAGACCCTGAAGCAATGAAAGAGCTTCAAAAAACCGCACTAACTTATACAAGTAGTATGGCCAGTATTAAAGAAGAAGTAAGAGATCTTGCAAATACTTTCAATGCTTCTACCACGTTAGATGGAGCAATATCACTGACGGAAAAACTTACGAATACTAAAAATGCTGCAGAAACAACAGCAGAAACTCTAAACATTACTACAGATGCTGCTAAAATATTGGACGATGCTTTCGCAAAATCTGGAGGTCTTGATGCTTTTAAAAATAAACTAGTAGAACTAAAAAAGCAGGCAGATACTATAAAAGATGAAAAATCTGGATTAGATCAAAGAAGCGCGCGCAAAGGCAGGCTTAGTGGAAGCTTTGCGCAACAGGAAGCATTAGATATTGCAGCCCTAGTAGCAGTAAATACCTTAAAGAAGGCCAACAACGATTTAGACACAGCACGAGCACTTTCTGTAGCGGAAATGAACGAGACAGAAGAAGCAGCAAATAAAGCAAAAATAGAGCAGTTAGAAAGAATGGTAGAGCTTAATGCTGTACAGCTTACTCAAGCAGAAGAGAACGCAAACCAAATAAAGCAGTTAGGAAAAGGGATAGGAACTAGTTTAGAGTCTAATTTACAAGGAGCCTTCCAATCTTTAGTAGATGGAACAAAATCTGCTAAACAAGCTTTTGCTGATATGGCTAAGGCTATTATTGCTGATATAGCCAGAATGATTATTAAAATGATGGTATTTAACATGCTACAAAGCGCCTTTGGAGGAACCGGATTTGGTAACTTTTTAGGTATAAGCGCCCCCGCAGGTAGAAACGGAGGAATTTTTTCAAATGGTGAAAAAGTATCGGGATACGCAACAGGGGGCGTTGCGAGGGGCTCTACTTCTGGTTACCCTGCAGTACTACACGGAACAGAAGCTGTAGTACCTCTACCCAATGGAAAATCTATCCCAGTAGAAATGAAGGATAGTGGAGCTACTAATAATAATATAGTTGTTAATGTTTCTACTGACGGACAAACTTCTAAGACAGATAGTTCTGGCCCTGATATGGATAAGTTAGGTGGAGCAATAGCACAAGCAGTACAAGCAGAGCTACAAAATCAGAAACGCTCAGGCGGAATATTGAATCCATATGGAGCAGCCTAATGACAATAGGAATTAAACAAACAAACGGAACCCTTGTAGCGACTCCTGATAAATCTATGTCTAAGTCATCTGCGCCAAGAGTATTAACAGCTAAATTCGGAGATGGGTATGAACAGAGAATAGCAAATGGTATTAATAGTATTGATGAAACTTACTCTTTATCTTTTAAAACCCGCCCCAAAGCAGATATAGACGATATAGTACTATTTTTAGATACTCAAAAAAATGTATCTAAATTTTTATTTACAATGCCCGATACAAATAATACTACTCGAACCGGAGAAAAAGATGTAAAAGTAGTATCAACAAGTTATTCAGTAACCTATGACTATGAAAATTTTTATAGTCTTTCACTATCATTAAAAAGAGTGTATGAAGCATGAGCAATTTAATAGCAACCGACGCACAGTCTCAAGAAGTTAGCTCAGGCTTAGTAGATTTATTTGAACTGACTTTACCTGATGGAACTATTTTATACTTTCATCCGGGTCTTGATGAATCTCTGGACGAGATAAAATTTAGGGATAAAAAAGCTCCAACCAATCCTATAACCGCCGGTAGTTTTATAGTAGGACAAACATATACTATTGTTTCAGGAACAGGATTTACTTCAATCGGAGCTACTAATAATAATGCCGGTACTTCCTTTGTAGCTACAGGGGTCGGTAGCGGTAGCGGCACTGCAAATCAAACAGATCATACAATCAGAGAGTACGCTCCTATGCCTATGATGGTAGATGGTTTGGACCTAAATTCTGATGGAGCTCCCGCAAGACCCTCCCTAACAGTAGCAAATGTAGGAAGTCTTTTTAGTTCACAATTAGGTAATTTTAAAAATGACGATTTAATAGGGCAAAGACTAGTTCGTAGGCAAACACTTGAAAAATACTTACACGGGGAATCTGGAGATGCAAGTCCTCCAATAGAATTTAGAACTCAAGAATATATTATAGATAGAATTAGTCAAGAAGGTAGTGTAAGTGTTACCTTTGAAATGGCAACTCCTTTTGACTTGGAAGGCATTAAACTACCTAGAAGGGTGGTGGTAGGTAAGTATTGCAGTTGGCAGTACCAAGGACATGATAACGGTAAAGGAGGCGGATGCACCTGGAGCAAAAATAGTACTTATAACTATAAAGACTCTAATGGAGATGTTTTTTCACACACTGCCTTCTTCGATTTCGATGATAGACCTCTAGTGATAAATTCGACTACTTTTTCTATCTATTCAGCAAGTACAGCTTATACTACCGAAAGCTATGTTTCTCATTCAAATAAAAAATGGTTATGTATTATTGCAGGAACAGGGAATACTCCTTCAGAAACTTCTGGATATTGGAAGCAAGTTTTTACTTGGGTATATTGGAATTCTTCAGCATCCTATAATGAAGGAGACTTAGTCAGACACTTGAATACTATTTGGAAGTCTACTCATAGCTCTAATCAAAATAATACTCCTGCTTTTGGTACGGGACATTGGGTTCGAGAAGAGGTATGCGGAAAAACTTTACAATCTTGTAAAGCAAGGTATGGAGCAATACCGGCAGTTCAAACGTCAGCAAATCAAAATCCTTCAGGCAGAACTAATAGAAGTGCTAGACTGCCTTTCGGATCTTTCCCAGGGACAAATAAATTTTAAAATGAACATAGAATTAATACGGGATCATTTTCAGAAGTGGTATCCAAAAGAAGGTTGCGGAGTATTAGTAGCTATTAAAGGCAAAAAAGAGTGGGTAGCTTGCGATAATGTTTCAGAGGATGAAAACAGCTTTGTAATAGATTCAAAGCAGTATATAGCAGCAAGTCGTAGAGGAGATATAGTAGGTATAGTACATAGCCATCCCGATGGGTCTTCAGACGCAAGTGAAACTGACACTAAGTATTGTAATGCGATGGGAATTCCTTACTATATATTTAGTTATCCTGATATGGACTTAAATGTGGTACAACCTGAAAGAACAGAAAAATCTTTATATGGAAGAGACTATGAGTTTGGAGTGAATGACTGTTTTGAAGCAATGAGAGACTACTTATCTTCTCAAAATATAAACATTCCCTCTAGAGCGGCTTTTGAAGATGATTGGTGGCACAAGAGTTTAGATTATTTTACAGATGAAATTATAAAAAACTATGGATACGCTCCTGTCGAAGGCAATATGAAGCCTAATGATGTTATTATTTTTAAAATTAATGCGTCTGTTGGAAATCATTGTGGAGTTTATTTAGGAGATGATGTATTTTTTCATCATGCAGAAAACAGAATATCCTGTAGGGAAAATTTATACCCTTTTTGGAAACAGCATATAAGCGGAGTTTATCGTTATGAGGCGTAATGTGTATTTAGAAGGTGAATTAGGAGAAAGGTTCGGAAGAAAATTTGTAGTTAATACAGATGATTACTCTGAGATATTTAAATGCATACAAGCAAATAGACCTGATTTTTTAACCTACATTAGGCAATGTCATGAAGATGATATTGGGTTTATCTTAGATACAGAGGAGGGCAGTATTGGTACTGATGATTTAATTATTCCTGTAGCTAAAGGAGATATAACTTTAAGTATCGCACCTGCGGGAGCCAAGAGTGGTATTGCAAAAATTCTTGCAGCGATTGTCATAGTTGTTTTAGTTGTTACAAATCCGCAGTTATTTGCTGTAGTTGCTGAAGGCTCCACTGCAGCCGCAACCACTAGCTTTGCCGCTGGTATTAATATATACGGACAAATGGCTGTGTTATTAGCAGCTAATTTAGCTCTTATGGGCATACAACAAATCATGGCCCCCGATCCTGCCGTAGACCAAAATGATGGAACTTCCAATTACCTTTTTTCAGGAGGAGCTAGTAACGCTAAAGAGGGGGATCCGATTCCTATTCTCTATGGAGAGTTAAGGGTGCCTGGTAGACCCATTTCAATAGAAGTGGTGCAAGGAAGCAGTACTGCTCAAAATATTGATAATATCTATGTGGATTCCAATGGTGGTGTCCACGGCGTAGACCTGAATTTTTCAGATGTAGCTTAAAGGAGAGTTAGATGCCCCATGATCAAAGCCACTTAAACCCAGCAGGCTTAAACTTAATACAACAGTATGATAGAGGTGATAAACAGATAATCTCTGTAACAGACCTTATTTCAGAAGGGCCTATTCATGGTTTGGTAGATGCTCAGGCTTCTGTATATCTTAATGATGATAGAGCCGCACCTTTGAATCAAGCCGGAAATCCTTACAGTCAAACAGGCGCTCTAGTGCAGCTTTCTTATGGCTCAGCAACTGCAACAATAGTTAACTCTAGTACTACACCTATTATTGAATCAACAACTGGAGATAAATACTTAATTGTACGCGGAGTTCATACAATATATGCAACTGCTAGTAATGGCTCTACAAGCGATATAAACGGTAATACAACCGCAACTCTTACAACTAATAATAATGCTTATTTCTTTACTGACAGTATGCTGTCAGAGCCTTCAGCAGATATTTCTACTACGGTACCTGTTAATTTAAAACTTACCAACACTTCCAGTGCAGGGCAAGTAGCAATGGAGGGAACTCTTTTAAGTAGGTCTAGCCAGTCCGTTGCGGAATTTATGCCGGGAGCCACAATGCCTTCAGGTCTAATAGTTCCGAACGGGATTTATTTTGTGTCCGTAGATAGAATTGTAAAAATTTCTAGTATTTCAGGAACTACTATAACCTTAGCAGCTACTTGGCCTTATTCTACTACAGGTTCTTATCAAGCTTTTGCCTTTGATGTAACAGGGGCAATTGTATTGAACTCAGATATTATGAGTCAAACAAGTGTTAAAAAGTATAAAAGTGTTACATCCCAGTTCCGTGTAGGTACCTTAAATCAAGAACCTTTTACAGGTACAGGAGGAGTAGGTGCTACTTCTATAGCGAATTCTCCAAGCTCCGGAGGAGCTTTAGAGCTAAGCACAGGGTACGGAGGATCACAGGCTCCTAAAGTTTTAGTAGGAAGTTCTGCGGCAGGTTTTAATTTATCCGCAGCACAAATACAAGAAGTGGATGAAGTTTCTTTTACTATTTCGTACAATGGAGGTCTTTATGCTGTAGACAGCGGAGGACAAGATCGGACAACTTATGCAACATATAAAGTTGAGCTAGCTTTAAAAAAGCCCGGAGAAAGTAGCTTTGGTAGTTATATTAGTTTACAGGACCCTTTTGTAAACTCCGCTATGACTAAAAATGGAGTTAGTTTTATAAAGCCTATACAACTAGGCAGATATAGGCCTTTTACCGATTTTAGAGTAAGAGTGTCTAGAACAAGTAATCATACAGGAGATGGATATTCTTCTGTAGGAGTTGTTTCAAGTGATTGGCAAATGTCAGCAGCAGCTTCTTTGTCTACTACTACCGCTATAATTAAAGAAGTATTAACACACCCTTACTCAGCTATGGCTAAAACTACTTTTGATACTAAACAGTTTCAAAGTGTTCCAACTCGTTCTTTTCACGTAAAAGGTATTAAAGTATCCATACCTTCAAATTATGTAACAAGAGACCAAGCCAGTAATGATATAGCAAGTTATAATCGCAATACTTCCACAGGTGCTATAGAGAGTTCTTACCAAGACTGGGATGGTGCTTTTGCAACAGAACAAGCTTATACTAATAATCCTGCATGGGTCTTTTATGATGTTTTAACTAATAATAGATATGGCTTGGGTGATTTTTTAGAAGCACAAGATATTGATAAGTATTCTTTATATAGAATTGCAAGGTATTGTGATGAACAAGTTCCTGATGGTAAGGGTGGGATGGAGCCTAGGTTTACGGCTAATCTTTATTTTACTAAACAGGCAGACGCCTATAAAGTTATAAAAGATATAGCAACTGTCTTTAGATCTATGATATATTTTTTCGATGGACAAGTATCTCCTGTATTAGACGCCCCTAGTGGGCCTGTTTATAATTTTACTAAAGCTAACGTTATAGATGGTCAGTTTACCTATGAAAGTACAGGAAGTAAAACACGCGTAAATCAAGTTATTGTTACATGGATAAACCCAAATGCTAACTACAAAGCAGAGCCTTTAATAGTAGAAGATAAGCTAAATATCGCAGAAACAGGAAAACTTATAACACAAAGTGCAATAGCTATGGGAGCCACTTCGGAGGGGCAAGCTCTTAGATATGGTCGTTGGAAATTGTGGACTGCTGCAAACCAACGAGAAGTTGTTAGCTTTAAGAGTTCTTTAAACTCTTCCTTTTTAGTGCCTGGTGATATAATTAATGTACAAGACGCAGATAGGTCTGCTGTACGAATAGGAGGGCGTGTATCTAATAGTGGTACTACCCGTAGTACTACATCTATTCCTTTGGATAATGCAACAACTTTAAATAGTGGAAGTACCTATGAACTTTCTGTAATTTTTGTAGAACCTGCTGCTTTTGCTACTAGTGATGTTACTATTGCAGGAGTTGACTATAAAGCAGGCGAAGTTATAACACAAGCCTATCTAGCCGGTAACTCTAGTTTACAAGATATTGATACTGAAGAAAAAGCGGCAAATGCTAGAGCATCAAATGGAGCAACAGAGGCTTTAGTTCTTACATGGGCAGATAATACTAAAGTAGAAACTAAGCCAGTAAATACTTCTGCAGGTCTTGTTTCTACTTTAACAGTATCCAGCGCTTTTTCCTCTATACCTGCTGCTGATAGTATTTGGGTACTGAAGGAAATTGCCGAAGGTCTTGAGACGACTAGCTCCTATAAGGCATATAAAATTTTAGCTATTCAAGAAAGTTCTAAAAAAGAGATATCTTTTTCAGCAGTCGAACATTATGACGAAAAATTTGCGGCAGTGGATGAAGATTTTACTACTTTTGTAGCAGATACCATATACCCTACAGTAACTGCAGATAGTTTTATTCCTGCTCCTATAGATGTATTTTCTACTAGTTTGATGAGGCCAGAGAAAGTAGGAGAGGAACTGCGTATCTCTTGGACAGCTCCTACAAATGTTGGAGATGTTGAAGGAGTATACGAACACTTATTTGGATTTGAAATTACACACGATTTTCCAGAAATAGAAAACCCTTATCGTATATCAGATGCCGAACAAACAACTTGGAAGATACAAGGCATACCAGATGGAAAATATAATGTCGCTGTAAGGACTATAAATGTTCTTAACAATTTATCGGAAGCTACTAGGGCTTCGATAACTGTTAGTGATAAGTATAAAGAGAATATACCTAGAATGCCAGAAGGGGTTCCTTTCACCGCTATTTCAACTGTAGGGCTACATTTAGACTCTTCTAATAATTTTGCTTTTAAACAGTATGATTATGAAATTACAGGTCCTAGTGCTTCAGGTGCAAAAATTACAAACACTAATCAAACTGCAACTGCTTGGTCTCAGTCTTGTGCAACTTTGCCAGTTATAACATGGACAGAGGCAGATAGGGCAGCAGGAGGAGAGTTTATATCAGAGCATGCTTATATTTTATTAGATGCTAGTGACTCTACTGACAGACTCAAATTAGTAAAATATAATAGATCCGCATTATCTGCTTCTCAGTGGTATGACATAGGAACTGGAAATGGGACAGATAAGTATGGTTCTGCCATATCGGGCACAGTTAGTAAACCTGTCAACTCTTCAAAAGTTACGGGCTCCGGAACTTCTTTCTTAACAGATTTTGCAGAAGGAGACATTATAAAATTAGGTTCTGCTTCTGGTTACAGAGTTTCTTCAGTTGTTAGTGATACTGTTTTATATGTATCTAACCCTTTTGGAGCTTATTCAAACGTACAAGCTTTTCCTCCAAATATTAGAATAGATTATGCAAATGATACTATTATTGCTAGAGTTTATAAAACTTCTGCAGGATTAGTACTTGCAGAGACTTATGCTACTATTGATGCTTCGGGAGAAGTATACGGAGATTCGTTTAAAGAAGTATTTCTTTATCAGAATTCAGTAAATTTACCTAGCCCACTGCCTACAAATCAACAAGGGTTTAGTGCATCTTCTGGTAATGCCGCTGCGGCAGGTTCCTGGACTGTCAACCCTTCAACACCCACAGGCAGCAATGTCGTTTGGAGAGCAGTAGCAGTTTTAAGACAGCCAAATAGTACAGGAAGCTGGGAAGTAGATACTAGTTGGAGCGCTTCGCAATGGTCGGGTGATCAAGGTTCCACAGGTACACAAGGTCCTACAGGTACACAAGGTCCTACAGGTACACAAGGTCCAGTAGGTACAGTAGGCCCTCAAGGTACTCAAGGTGCTCAAGGTCCAGCAGGTGGTCAAGGCCCAGTAGGTACAGTAGGCCCTCAAGGTACTCAAGGTGCTCAAGGTCCAGCAGGTGGTCAAGGCCCCGTAGGTACAGTAGGCCCTCAAGGTACTCAAGGTGCTCAAGGTCCAGCAGGTGGTCAAGGCCCAGTAGGTACAGTAGGCCCTCAAGGTACTCAAGGTGCTCAAGGTCCAGCAGGTGGTCAAGGCCCAGTAGGTACAGTAGGCCCTGCAGGTCCAGCAGGTGGAACAGG
>Ga0206126_10003269_pt1 | contig 16565 bp, 14 predicted proteins | sample Helgoland_Spring_5_FD_148621 | JGI IMG/M metagenome (GOLD analysis project Ga0206126, IMG submission 148621) | Pelagic subsurface seawater microbial communities from Kabeltonne, Helgoland, North Sea - Helgoland_Spring_Bloom_20160412_1 | ecosystem: Environmental > Aquatic > Marine > Epipelagic ...
ATTTGTCAATGTTGGTTATGAAAAAGATGGTTTTTTACACTATCATGATCTAGGACCTAAAGTAGCTTCTTTGTTGAAGTTTGTAAAACGTGTAAGCACAGGTAAACTTAAAGAGTATTCTTTAAAAAATTTCCCATTTGAAAAAGAGATTGATAAAAATGGAGGCATTAACAGTGCCATTAAATCCAATCAATCTATTCTGGTACAAGTAGTAAAAGAACCCATTTCCACAAAAGGACCACGTATAAGCAGTGAGCTATCTATAGCTGGCCGTTATATCGTTTTGGTTCCTTTTTCTGATCGTATTTCTGTTTCTCAAAAAATAGAAAGTCGGGAAGAAAAAGACAGGTTAAAACGCTTAATTACAAGCATAAGACCCAAAGGATTTGGTGTTATTATACGTACAGTAGCAGAAGGCAAAAAAGTAGCAGAACTGGATAAAGACTTACAAAGTCTAGTAGATCGCTGGACAGCGATGTGCAAAAAGCTACAAGGTGCTCACCACCCTAGCAAGGTGCTAAGTGAGTTAAATAGAGGTGCCTCTATGATACGAGATGTTTTTAATGACCAATTCTCGGCCATTCATATTGATGATGAAACACTCTATTTACAAATAAAAGATTATGTGCAAGAAATTGCACCCGGTAAAGAAAGTATCGTTAAGTTTTATGATTCTAAAATACCTATGTATGAAAAACATGGTATTGAAAGACAAATTAAAACAAGCTTTGGAAGAACAGTTTCAAGTTCCAAAGGAACCTATTTGGTGATTGAACATACAGAAGCCATGCACGTAATAGACGTGAATAGTGGTAACCGTAGTACAAAAAGCAAAAACCAAGAAGATACTGCCCTAGAGGTTAATATTATTGCCGCCAGTGAGGTAGCAAGACAATTACGTCTTAGGGATATGGGAGGAATTATTGTGGTAGACTTTATTGATATGGCAAATGCTGCCAATCGAAAAAAGCTGTTTGATCATCTTCGTGAGGAAATGAAAAATGACAGAGCAAAACACAAAATATTACCTCCAAGTAAATTCGGGTTGATACAAATTACCCGCCAACGCGTTAGGCCAGAAATGAATATCAAAACCAGAGAACAAGCCCCCGGGGGTGGAATTGGTGAGATAGAAGCGCCGATTGTAGTGGTACAAAAGATTACCGAAGAGCTTAAAAGGCTTTTCAAAAAAGACTATAAAGATGTTACATTAAGTACACATCCCTTTATAGCGGCCTTTTTAACAAAAGGTTTTCCATCGTTGCGCCACAAGTGGTTTGTGGAGCATAAAAAATGGGTGAAAATACAACCAAGAGATGCTTACACGTATCTGGAATATCACTTCTTTGACAAGAATGGTGATAGACTAAAATAACCATAACCCTTCTTTGCTTTGGCAAAGGAGGGTTTTTTTTTGCCCAAGAAGTTTCCCTCTAGCCCCAAAAAAAAAGAGACGGCAATCTTTTTAAGTGTATTTTTGAATCCCACAATGAATTTCACTCACAAAACATATACCCTACAGCAGGCAAAAAGAAGTATTGAAAAATACTGCGTCTACCAAGAGCGTTGCCACCAAGAAGTAACTAGAAAGCTTCGGGAGATGCGCATGATTCCTCAGGCCATTGATGAAATTATTGGTCATTTACTGGCTCATAATTTTTTAAATGAAACGCGGTTCTCTCAGGCCTTTGCTCGAGGAAAATTCAGACAAAAAAAATGGGGTAGAAATAGAATTACTCGAGAATTAAAAATGCGTAATATTTCTGCTTATAATATTAAATTAGCCCTAAAAGAAATCCCAGAAAACGAATATCTTGATACTTTTGATGCTTTATTTAATAAAAGGCTTGCCCAACTCAATGAAGAAACAAACGAGCAAAAAAAGCGAAAAAAAATAGCAGATTACCTCTTGTATCGTGGATGGGAATCTGCTATGATTTTTGAGAGACTTAGAACTCTTACAAAAAACTAATTATAATAGTAATCTATCCTTTGGCCTTGGCCTTGGCAAGTTCGTTACGTTCTATTTTATGATCTGGACGGGTCCATTTTGGTTTTTCTGCTTGGTCTTTGTACTTAGAGTATTGTGCCTCTACAGATTGGGGCTGCTCTTTTTTAACAAAAGGCTTCATAGGCTGTAATCCAAGAAGTTCAAACAGTTTCATGTCCTGGTTTACATCTGGATTTGGCGTTGTAAGGAGTTTATCTCCTGCAAAAATAGAATTGGCTCCTGCAAAGAAGCACATTGCTTGTCCCTCTTGAGACATTTGTGTTCTTCCTGCAGACAAGCGCACCTGTGTATTAGGAAGTACAATTCTGGTAGTGGCTACCATGCGTATCATCTCCCAAATAGATACAGGAGCTATCTCCTCCATAGGTGTTCCCTCAACAGGCACTAAGGCGTTAATAGGGGTGCTTTCTGGTTGTGGGCTTAAACTAGATAAGGCCACCAACATTCCTGCTCTATCTTCTACGGCTTCACCCATACCAATAATACCACCACTGCAAACCGTAACATTGGTTTTACGCACATTTTCTATGGTGTCTAGCCTGTCTTGAAATGCTCTGGTAGAGATTACATCTTTATAGTAATCTTCACTAGTATCAAGATTATGATTGTATGCATACAACCCTGCCTCTGCCAGACGCTGGGCTTGATTTTCTGTAATCATACCAAGGGTACAACACACTTCCATGTCTAGCTTATTGATGGTGCGTACCATCTCTAAAACATTGTCAAACTCTGGCCCATCTTTTACATTTCTCCAAGCAGCTCCCATACAAACGCGTGATGAACCGCTAGATTTTGCTCTGAGTGCCTGAGCTTTTACTTGGCGAACACTCATTAAATCATTTCCTTCAATATCTGTGTGGTATCTCGCTGCTTGAGGACAGTACCCACAATCTTCTGGGCATCCTCCTGTTTTTATAGAAAGTAGGGTAGAAACCTGTACTTGATTGGGATTATGATTTGCTCTGTGAACAGTTGCAGCATCGTACAATAATTCCATCATAGGCTTATTGTAAATAGCTAAAATCTCTTCTTTAGTCCAGTTGTGTTTTGTCTGCATCATAATTCAAAAATAGGTAATTTTTTCTTTTCGTTTTAAGAGTTTTCTAGAATAATATACCCTAAAAATCAAGGTTGCATTCAACGTGTTTTTACCATATCTAATCTCATACTAAATCTAAAATACAACTTAATTAATTATTATTTTTTGGAAGAGAAATAATGATACTCACTGCATTGCCTCCAAAACCAACGGCATTAACAAGCACTGTTTGTAGGGTTGGAGGAAGATCTCGGGGGTTATTATAAAAAGGATTCTCAATAAATTTATTATGCTGCAACATGTATATTGCCATTTCAATACTTAACATGCCACTTGCAGCAAAGGTGTGCCCTACCATCCATTTATTTGAAGTGAGTAATGGCTGTTTTTCTTTAAAGACTATATCTACCGCATTTTTTTCTGCCACATCTCCTTTTACGGTTCCTGGTGCATGCATAATTATGGCATCTACTGTTGTAAGGGCTGCTTTTTTAAGGGCCATGCTCATGGCATTTTGTATGCTTTGGGCATTTTCTGTTATAGAGCTATTGTGAGTAATAATCTCAGAGGCAAAACCATATCCCTTAATCAATGCTAGTGTGCGGGCAGATATTCCCTTTTCTAAGACAGCCACTGCAGCTGCTTCTCCCAAAACCATGGTGTTTTTTGTTTTTTGAAACCTCATAGACTCACAAGCTTTATTGTGAGTAGCCTTTGAATAAAGCTTTAAAGCTTTCATTTGCGCAATAGTAAAGGGTGTTAGGGCTGCCTCACTACCGCCAACCAAAAAAGCCGTTGCCATGTCTGCCTGTAGCCAAGCAATACCATTTAATAGAGAGTGCATTGCCGTAGAACAGGTTACAGATTGGTCTATCTGAAGTCCTTTAGCACCAAGATCTTGAGCAACCCAAGAAGAAATGTTTCCTAAAGTTGTGGTGGGTGATGTAAATGGAGAGACCTTTCCTGTGTGTAAAAAATCTGTGTGGTACTTTTCAAATAAAGAGGTGGCGCCACGAGAAGAACCAATATTAACATCAAGGGCTTTTTTGACAATGTCGGTTTTTTGCAACGCATAATTGGAAGCCAAAATTGCCAGCAATACGCTCCTATCTAGTGTTTTATAACTTGGCCGTGATGCTTTTAATTGCGAAAGGGCTTTTTGTGTTTGAGCAGAAATTTTAGCGACAAAAACCTCTTGATGCCCAATTGTGTTTTTAACAAATAGTGGTTTTTTTGACAAATAGCGTTCCCATACTTCTTTGGGCGAGTCCCCCAGGGCAGAAACAGAGGCAATTGCTGAAATAGAAATAGGTGTGTGCAAGGTTTTAGTTTTTCATGTAAAAATAAAGGTTCTTTATTTTCTAGCGGGGTTAAATATCAAAGAAATAGCACCAAGGGCACCACTATTTATTGTAATGGGCCAACACCTGTTGTATTGCCTTGTAGATAGTGTCAAGCTCTTGATGGGTTATTACGTAGGGAGGAAGCACATACACTGTGTTTCCTAGAGGCCTGAGGGCTACACCGCGGTCCATAAAAAACTCATACAGTTCATTTCTTAAATCTCCATAACGCTCCATCTCTATGGCTAGCTCTATGGCTAGAATCACTCCCTTACAACGCACTTGTTTCACACTAGGATGATGCTGTATTTTTGCAGCAAATCCTTGGTGAGCTTTTGCAATATAATCCTGCTGTTTTAAAATATCTGGAGAACCTAGCAGCTCAATACTAGCTATAGCTGCAGCGCAACCAACAGGGTGTGCGCTATAGGTATGGGCATGAAAAAAACCTTTATGCACTTGATCACTTAAAAAACCGTCAAATATTTCTTGGGTGCAACTGGTGATACTCAGTGGAAACATCCCAGCTGTAAGGGCCTTACTAAGACACATGATATCTGGTTTATGTTGAAGTTGGTCTACAGCAAAATTGGTGCCTGTTTTACCAAATCCAGTCATAATCTCATCTGCAATGCATACCACATCATGGGCTTTACAGGTAGCAATTAATGCGTCTAGCCCCTCTGGGGTGTGAAATTTCATTCCAGCTGCTCCTTGCACCAATGGTTCAAAAATAAATCCTGCACACTTATTGGTTTGTAAAATGGTTTTTAATGCAGATAACACCTGTTGCAAATTATCTTTTTGTGGGGTAGGAATGCGTTTTACTTTCAATAAAAAATCTTCAAAAGGACCATTATAAGAAGAGAGCCCTGAGGCGCTCATAGCCCCAAAGGTATCTCCATGAAAACCATCCTCAAAAGCTATAAGAGTATCTCTTTTTTGAGATTTATTATCATAATATTGTATTGCCATTTTAATGGCTGCTTCTACCGCCGTAGAGCCATTGTCATTAAAAAATATTTTTTGCTGGTTATCTGGCAGGATTGCTACCAATTTTTCTGAAAGTTCAATGGCAGGGGCGTGAGTAAAACCACTAAACATAACAAAATCTAGGGTTTGCATTTGTTTTGTCATTGCCTGGATAATGTATGGGTTACAATGTCCAAACATAGCGGTATACCAGGATGCAATACCATCTATATAACTTTTCCCGTGCTGGTCAAATAAACGTGCTCCCAAGGTCTTGACAATTCCCAGAGGTGGTGATGCGGTTTGATGTTGGGTTAAAGGATGCCAAATATGGGCCCCATCTCGCTTGGTTAAACTCATAAAACAAAGTTACAAATTTTGCAAGACAGGGTATGACAATAGATGGCAAAAAGTAAAGAGATTGTTGTTGTTTTCTATAGTTTTGATTTAAAATCTTGAGCATATTGCTTGACTACATTCTGATCAAAATAAGGTTCTTGATCAATACGCCCTAGTATAGAAACACCACTCATTTTTGCAATAATAATCTCTGTGGAAGGATGTTTTTCTCCATTAAAAATAATTCCAAATATTGGTATCCCTCTTGATTTTAATGCCTCTATAGTTAGTAGGGTATGGTTTATACTTCCAAGGTAGTGTCGAGATACCACAATCACTTTATCCAAGGGGTGTATTAAATCTGTAATGGTTTGTGTATCGTTTAAAGGTACTAAAAGACCTCCTGCACCCTCTATAACCAAATTGTTTTGAGTTTTAGGTCTTTGGATCTTTTTTAATGACAAGGAAACACCGTCAATCTTTGCGGCAGCATGAGGACTCATTGGAGTTTCTAAGTTAAATGCAGGAGCATGAAACTTTGTATTTGGGTTAGAAACTAATTGTTGCACAGTGTGAGAATCACTATGCTGTAATTCTCCAGCCTGCACTGGCTTCCAGTAATCTGCCTGTAAGGCCTGAGTAACAATGGCTGAAACTATTGTTTTACCAACCTCTGTAGAGATCCCCGTGATGAAATAGGTTTGATTTTTCATGGAGTCAGAAATTTTTTAAGTAGCCTTACTAAGGTTGTTATGTCCTCTTTTTTAGTATAGCTATGCACACAAATACGAAGGCGCTCTTGCCCCCGGGGGACCGTTGGAGACAAAATAGGCTTTACATCAAACTTATTTTGCTGTAATAGAACTGAGATGTCTTTGGTAGCCTTATTGCCTTTTATAACACAGCAGTGTATGGCAGATTGACTTGAGATAAAGTAAGAGGTTAATTGCGCATCAACGATACCCTTTTGCAAAAGTGAAATATTATTTTGTAATTTTTTTATGGCATCGCTGTTTTGCTCTAATTCACTGTATGCGGCTCTTATGGTAGCTATTGTGTGCGGAGGTAATGCTGTGGTGTAAATAAAACTTCGTGCAAAGTTTATTAAATAATTCTTTAACTCCCCGCTTCCTAAAATTGCCGCGCCGTGACAACCAATCGCTTTACCAAAGGTTACTATGCGAGCAAATATTACATCTTCAAGACCTAATTCTTGAACAAGACCTTTGCCCTTTGGGCCAATAACGCCAGTGGCATGCGCCTGATCTACAATTAAATAAGCGCTGTATTTTTCACACAAACTAGCAATTGCCTTTAAAGGGGGCATATCTCCATCCATTGAAAATACGGCCTCTGTAACCACATAAATTTCTGCAGATTTATTTTTTACTTGTTGTTGGGTCACTAGCAGGTTTTCTAGAACCTTTAGGTTGTTGTGGAGGAACTTATGTCCTTTGGCATGACTCATGGCAATACCGTCTCTTATAGAAGCATGGCATAGCGCGTCGTAAAGTATCACATCGCCCCTTTGGGGCACACTTGAGAAAAAACCAATATTTGCAGCATACCCGCTATTGAAAATAAGGGCAGTTGGAGAATTGTGAAAACTAGCTATTTGTTTTTCTGTATCGAGGTAAAGAGGATGGTTTGCCGTTAAAAGCCTGGAGCCTGTTGCACCATTTGCCTGAAAGTCATGTTGTTTTAAAATATCACAGGCCTTGTTATAAATCTTTTTTGAGCGGCTAAAGCCAAGATAGTCATTACTAGAAAAGTCTAGCAAATCTTGAGATAAACCCAAAGATCTAAGGGAGTTATCTTTTACTCTTGCATCTATTTTATCTTGTAGTTTATTGGGCAACATCATTCAAAGATACAGAAGCTCTTCTCAAATCACAGAAATTAAAGGGCTTCTTTTGTAAAGAAAATACATTGATTTAGAATTGTTTTAATAAAACAAAAAATCCCCAATTACACAGGTGTAATTGGGGATTTTTAATAGTATAAAACTTGCTTTAATCTGCAAGTACAATCACTTTATTGTTGTTCATCTCTACAGTTCCGCCAGAGATCTCAAGTACCCATTTACCCTCTTGCTGGGTAAATTTATTTTCATATCCAGGAGCAATAGTAGGGCTTCCAGCAAATGTTACTTTTCCCTCACTCAAAAGAGACACAATAGCTGCGTGATTATTCATCATTTGGAACTCACCGTTGATTCCTGGAAGGGTTATGCTTTCTATTTCTCCGGCTACCAGTGAAGCCTCTGGACTTACTATTTCTAAATACATACTATTGAATTACGAAACCTTATTTTAATTAGGCCTCTGTTAACATTTTTTCTCCCGCCTCAATTGCTTCTTCTATAGAACCTTTCAAGTTAAAAGCTGCTTCTGGAAGGTGATCTAACTCCCCATCCATAATCATGTTAAATCCTTTAATTGTCTCTTTAATATCCACCAATACACCTGGTATTCCTGTAAACTGTTCTGCTACATGGAAAGGTTGAGATAAGAAACGTTGTACACGACGCGCACGGTTTACTGCAAGTTTATCTTCCTCAGATAATTCTTCCATACCTAAAATGGCAATAATATCTTGTAGCTCTTTGTAACGTTGTAAAAGCATTTTTACTCGTTGTGCACAATCATAATGCTCATCACCTAAAATAGCGGCTGTTAAAATTCTTGAAGTAGAATCTAGTGGATCTACTGCTGGGTAGATACCTAGTTCTGCAATCTTACGAGACAATACTGTTGTTGCATCCAAGTGAGCAAAGGTTGTTGCTGGTGCTGGATCTGTTAAATCATCTGCAGGAACATATACCGCCTGTACAGATGTAATAGAACCCTTTTTAGTAGAAGTAATACGTTCTTGCATTGCTCCCATCTCTGTTGCTAATGTTGGTTGGTATCCTACCGCAGATGGCATACGGCCCAGTAGAGCCGACACCTCAGAACCTGCTTGAGTAAATCTAAAGATATTATCCACAAAGAAAAGTACATCTTTTCCTTGTCCATCTCCAGCTCCATCTCTAAAATACTCTGCTATGGTAAGACCAGATAATGCTACACGTGCACGCGCTCCAGGTGGCTCATTCATTTGTCCAAAAACAAACGTTGCTTTAGACTCTCTCATGGCCATGTTATCTACCTTAGATAGATCCCAACCGCCTTCTTCCATAGAGTGCATGAAATCATCTCCGTATTTGATAATACCAGATTCAAGCATTTCTCTAAGAAGGTCATTCCCTTCACGAGTTCTTTCTCCTACTCCTGCAAATACAGAAAGACCACCATGTCCTTTTGCTATATTGTTAATCAACTCCTGAATCAGTACTGTTTTACCTACTCCGGCACCACCAAAAAGACCAATTTTACCCCCTTTTGCGTACGGCTCAATTAAATCAATTACTTTGATCCCTGTAAAAAGTACTTCAGAAGATGTTGAAAGATCTTCAAACTTAGGAGCATCTCTGTGAATTGGCAAACCATCTTTTCCTGCTTTTGGAAGTTCGGCCATACCATCAATAGGATCTCCAATTACGTTAAATAAACGCCCATATATATCATCACCAATAGGCATCTGTATAGGTGCTCCTGTTGCAACAGCATCTACACCACGGCTCAAACCATCTGTACTATCCATAGAAATGGTACGTACTGTGTTTTCTCCCATGTGAGATTGTACTTCAAGAATTAACTTGTTTCCGTTATTATTTACTTCAAGACTATCATAAATCTTTGGAAGTTCTGAACCGCTTGCAAACTCTACATCTACAACAGGGCCAATAATCTGAGCAACTTTTCCTGTAACTTGTGACATTATTTTGGATTTCTGTTTTTACAATTGGCGCAAAATGCACCTTTTTTTAACGCTGCAAAGATAGTTTTTTCTAATGTAATATTACAAACTTGAAATGCTCTTTTTTGAACTTATTTTATACCCTAATTAAATAGAGGCTAGAATTTTGCAACTCACATCTGTATTTGGGCAGGTATTGCAACTATTGATTTATAATAAAAATAATTTGAGATTTAAGAAAGGGGTTCACAAAACCCGCGAATATTATCCTTAAATAATTTTAATATTCGCTCCATAAGCTGGCTATCTCTAGAAATTACCCTGCCATCTATCTCTACAATGGGCGTTAACTCTCCCATAGTGCCGGTAGCAAAAACCCCCTCTGCGTTTATAAACTCACTCAATGATAGATCTGCCTCTATGAGCTGTATGTCATGAGTATCACAAAGCTCCATGACTGTATTTCTAGTAATTCCTGGCAGACAGGCATTGGCAAAAGGCGTATAGACTTTATCTTGTTTTATCATAAAAATATTACTGCCGTTAAGTTCTGCCACAAAGCCCCGATCATCAAGCATCAATCCTGCATCTTTACCTGCTACATTGGCCTGAATTTTGGCAATAATGTTATTGAGTAAATTGTTGTGGTGTATCTTACTGTCCAAAAACTGAGGAGCATTTCTACGCTGGCTTGTACTTAGTACCGTAATTCCGGTTTTATTATCATACACAAGTGGTTTCCACTCTGCCAAGACAATTAAACAAGAACCACTTTGGTTTAATCTAGGATCCATGCCGCTTGTGATTTTTTCTCCTCTAGAGAGTGTAAGACGTATGTGAGTGTTGTCATCCATGGCATTGGCATCAAGAGTACGTTTAATGGCTCTTTTAATTTCTGCCTTAGTGGGTATATCTGTAAAGGCTAATGTTTTTGCACTTTGCTGCAAACGAGTTAAATGTTTATCTAAACATACCACCCCCTGGGGATATACCCTAAGTCCTTCCCAAACAGCATCTCCCCCTTGTACTGTGCTGTCAAAAACGGACACTTTTGCCTGGTGGCGGGGGTATAATTTATCTTTAATATAAACCTGTATGTGATCATTTTTAGGGTTTGATTTTTGTAACATTTAATCGTTTTTTAGAATGTGAGTTTTTAAAATGGTATAATAGATTAGGGCCTGGTTTAACACACTTTGCAGAGGCTGTGGTATAGTCTCCCTATTAGTTTTTTGAATAGCAAAACCTGTTGAATTATGTACATTTGAGTACCAATACCGGGCCCAAATGCCATCTTCCTTAATGCCTCCTTTTTGCCAAGACAACATATCTTTTGTAAAACAGATGTCAAGAGAATTGCAAATTTTATGCAAATACACTTCAGGGTTTTTTAGTAGTTGGTCACTGTCAATAACGAGTGGTGTTTTGCCTTGGCTTTTTAAATACACAAATAGTTCTGCCGCCTTTTTTATACCAATATCATCCAGGCTTGGGTTTTTAATCACCTTAGAGAAAGAGGCCAGCAACTTTTTTGGGTGGCGGATTAGAATTACATTTTGCCAGGGCAAAATATGAGATGGTTCGTTGCTAAGATAGTGATGGGCCATGCCTTTTATAAAGACATGGCTGCCTTGTTTTAAGATCCTATCTATGTGCTGCAATACTTGTTTTTTTGAATGCGGAAGTGAGTTTAAAATTTCTTTTGTCCCCGGGTGTGTTACTTTTAAATTTCCATTGGCCAAATAATAGCCGTAAAAAGGCTCATCCAGTACTTTTATAGTTTTATTTTGAGCAAAACTATACATAAGCGCCGTAGATAAATTTCTAGGTCCAGAAATAAGATTGATGATTTTCACTGTTTAAAAATAAGTCTTTTTTAAGCTAACTAATTAAAATCGCTATGTATTGTTGAATTCTTAATATATAGTTAAGTTTGTGTCAAACAATACAAAGCCTTTACCCTATGGACGAACTACTAAGTCAATTTTCAATTTCAATAGATAATACCTTTTCTATCTCAAATTACATCATAAATATTGTGCTTTGCGCAAGTTTGCTTTTTGTACTGTCCTTAGTCTATAAAAAGTTTGGAAACTCAATATCAAATAGAGGGCAACTAGCCAAGGTGTTAGTTCTTGTTGGTCTTACAACGTTTATCATAATATCAATAGTGAAATCATCTCTGGCATTATCTCTAGGTCTTGTGGGGGCCTTGTCTATTGTGAGGTTTAGAACAGCCATCAAAGAGCCCGAGGAGTTGGGCTACTTTTTTATTGCCATTGCCACAGGTTTGGGCATGGGGGCTAACCAATTACTCCCAACGATTATTGGACTTGCCATGGTTATTATAATTATTGTACTGTTTAGAAAAAACATATTTAAAGACACCTTAACTCAAAATCTGTTAATTACTACCCAAATCAAGCAAGAAAATCAAACCAATACAACAGAGAAAATTGCTGAGATTATAAACCAACATGCCTCACAAGTTGAGGTGAAGCGAATTAATTACGCAAAACAAGAAATGGATCTAAACTTTTTGGTGAAAGTATCATCATTAGAAAAATTAAATACCATACAACACAACCTTAAAGAAATTGATAAGGGTATGTCTATTACTTTTTTAGATAATACCATCTAAAAAAGCGCAAACATTGCACCTATGCAACTCAAAACACCTTCAAACAAAAAAACATATCTAATCATTGCTCTTTCTTTAGCAATAGTTTTGATGTTAGGCTTTGTTTTTTCTGTTGAAAACAAGCCAAAAAAAAAGCAAGTTAAAATTGCAAAACAAGAGGACCGCAACCTCATAAAAACAAGTTCTGTTGATATTGCAAACCTTATTAAATCAAACACATCGTATCTGTACAAGGATGAAAATCTATTTGTTTTTGCCACCCAAGACGGAATTGTACCAAAAATAACTTTTGCCTACAAAGGGCCTCTTTCGTTCCGAGAAATAAATGACCTGGTGTATATCCATATCTTTTTAAAAGACCCAAAGGCTATTAAAACACCGTTTTACAACATGACGTTTAAGGCTCCAAAATTAACAGATACCATACAAGTGGATGGCCAACCATATGTGTTATTAACAAAGTCTTTACTGTCAGCGCCTTTTAAAGATGGTGTAATCCCGTTTAAAGAAATAAAACACATTAATCTAGGACGGTTTCATAGAAAGAAAGGAAGATCTCTGGATTTAAAGCAACTCCGTATAGACGACACTAATACTAAAAAAAGTATCACAAAAATTCTAGTGCCTCAAAATGCCAATGAGGCAGATGCCAATGGGTTCAAGACTATTGTAGCCTACGCAAAAGAATCTAAATTTAAAAAAATACGGTCAAAAAGAAATGAGGCGCTAGAAAAAGGAATCCTGCTGACAGAAGATAAAGATTTTATAAAAGGTGAAATACAACTAGGCTCACAGGACAAATTAAAAACAACATTTAGATTAAAAGGAGATTGGATAGATCATTTAAATAGAGAAGAGCAGTGGTCTTATAGATTTGTCATCAAAGATGATAAAACGCTTTTGGGTATGCGAAAGTTTTCTATCCAGCACCCTGAAACAAGAAAATACCAGTGGGAGTGGCTTTTCAATAAAGTGATTAAAGACGAGGGGATAATAGGTCTTCGGTATGATTTTGTTTATTTCAAGCAATACATTGAAAACAAAAATAAAGTAGCCTACATAGACAATAAACTCATGGCTCTTGAAGAATCTTTTGATAAAATATTAATTGAAAACAATCAAAAAAGAGAAGGCGTTATTATTGCCTTTGATGAGTCTATGCTTTGGAAAGATAAGCAGCACAATAGTTCCTTAGGTTTTGAACAATTTCCTTTGATAGGAAACCGCTCTTACATGGAATCTGCAAAAATCAAGGTATACAATGAAAACAAGGTCTTAACCAACCCCAAGTTAAAAAAACAATTTATTGTTGCCAAGGAACTACTTGAGGGCCTGAAAAGTGGAGCCTATAAAATCTCTGAAGTCTTTGACATAGACAAACTAACCACCTATGTTGCATTGTGCAATTTGTTTGGAGGTGATCATGGTCTTGTATGGCACAACCTAAGAATTTACTACAACCCTATCACAAACAAACTAGAGCCAATTTCTTTTGACTCTGTATCTGGAAATAAAATTGGAGAGTTGTTACACTACCCCTTCTCAGAAAACGACCCTGTATATACAACAAAACTGGCAGAAAAATTTAAATTGATCTCAAGCCAACAATACATAGATGAGATTATTAGGTCTCATGGTAATCGTTTAAATCAGATTACTGAGGCCTTTAGAGAGACTTATCCTCAATTTAATTTTGACATTAAAACCCTAGAGTATAACAGCAATGTGATTAAGAAAATAATTTTTCCAAGAGACTTTGTCCTTGTTGATTTTATGGATGTAAAAAACGATACAATCTTTTTGGAGGTCAACAATCTAAACAGCTTTTACGCCACTATAAATGGTCTTGAGGATTTAAAGGGAAAAAAACTGGATGTTTTAGAAAAAAAAACAATCCTTTTAAAACCAAAGCAGAAGAAAGTTATTAAGATAGCTTTAGACAAATATTTTAACAATGCTTTTGTTTCAAAAAAAAACAAAAAAGGAGGATTTACTTATCCTAAAGACATTGAAAAGCTCAGAATTACAGGTGAGATAGAAGGAATTGGATTAAACTATGTAACTCAAATTGGCAAAATCGCTACCAGTCAAAATTTAGAGCAAAGCATTGCAACCTACAGAGATAAACACCTTATAAACTACACAGATTTTGAGTTTGTTGAAGTAAAACAAAACAGCAATGCTGTGGTGTTTAAAAAAGGAAATTACACCCTTTCTAAAAGCATTAAAATACCTAAAGATAAAGTGGTTATTATAGCCCCAGGATTCAGTTTAAATTTCAAAAACAATGCATCTATAATCTCTCAAAGCACCCTAATTGCAAAAGGAACAAAAGAAGATCCAATCGTATTTTTTTCTGACACAAATACAGGAGGTGGCATTTTTGTAAACAATGCCACATCAAGGTCAGAATTAACCTACTGCACCTTTGATAACCTTTCTAATCCCACCAATGAAATTTGGGATGTCTCTGGAGCCATAAATTTTAACGAGAGTAACGTAACTATCTCAAATTGTGTTATTAAGAACAACCGTTGTGAAGATGGGCTTAATATAATAAGGTCTGAGTTTACAATGAGCGCTACTAGCTTTCAAGACACCTTCTCAGATTCTTTTGATGGAGATTTTGTGGCAGGAACAATAACTGATTGCCAATTTTATAATGCTGGAAATGACGCCATAGATGTTTCTGGATCTCAACTAACCCTTAAAGAGATACTCATAAAAAACCCGTTGGATAAAGCCATAAGCGCAGGAGAAGCAAGTCTTATCACCGGAGATGCAATACAAGTATTTGATGGAGAAATAGGTATTGTTAGTAAAGACTTATCTAGTGTTAAGTTAAAAGATGTACTGATAGAAAACACAAGGTTAGGTTTTTCTTCTTTTCAAAAAAAATCTGAATATGGAAAAGCCTCCATTGATATCACAGGATTATCTCAAATAAACAATGAGTCTAATTTTTTAATTGAATCTGGCTGTAGGTTGACCATAAACAATGAAAAAATGCCTACAATTTCTAGCAAGGTAATTGAACAAATGTATGGAGCAGAATATGGGAAAAGCAGCAAATAAGCAAGTAGATTTAAATGCGCAAAATTCGCTTAGGTTTGAGAGAAAATTTATCTACAAGAACACCCGAGCTGAAGATTTAATACAAACAGAAATACTTACAAATCCATTTTGTTTTAAAGAAGTGTATCACAGAAGAAGTATAAACAACATCTACTTTGATGATCATGATCTCACTTTTTACAAACAAAATGTATCTGGTGATGGAGAACGAGAAAAATATAGATTACGGTGGTATAATGATGTTTTTTCTGAAATAATTAGCCCCACTTTTGAAATTAAAAAAAAGATGGGAGAAGTCGGAGACAAGTATTCTTTTAGGATGAAAGACACGCAATTTTCATTAAAAAATAGTGGTTTAAAAGAAATTCAAAACGCGCTGCAACAAATAATGAAGGATCAGAACAATGTTATATTAGCAACAAAACTCAAGAGCACACAACCGGCAATTTTTAATAGTTATGAGCGCAGGTATTTTTTGTCTAGTTGTAAGAACTATAGAATAACTATAGACTATAATATGTGCTTTTACAACCCAAACACATATAACTTTACTAGCAGTAAAATCACCTCAGATGACATTGTTTTAGAGTTTAAATATGCACTCCCACAAGACACCCAAAGCAGAGAAGTAAGCCAGCACTTTAGTGCTCGATTGTCAAAAAACTCAAAATACGTTACGGGTGTTGAGACTGTATACTATTAATTTAATACCATTACTTGATGCGGTTTATACTATTTTTTATAGCAGGATTTTTACTAGGTAGTTGTTCTAATAAAAAGGACATCTATACTACCCCAACGTTCTCAAAAAATAACAACCTACAAGCGGTGGTAGAAATACCTGCAGGTACAAATAAAAAAATTGAATACAACATCCTCTCCATGCAATTTGAAATTGACAAAAAAAAAGGGTTAGATAGAGTAATTGATTTTTTGCCCTACCCAGGAAATTACGGTTTTATTCCCTCCACCTACTCAGACCCAGATAAAGGAGGTGATGCAGACGCTCTGGATGTTCTTATTATTGCAGAAAATTTACCAACGGGGACCATTGTAGAAATCTTGCCCATTGGTGTTTTAAAGCTCCTAGACAACCAAGAATTGGACTATAAGATTATTGCCATACCCCTTAAAAAAGAACTTCAGGTCATGGCTCCAAAAACCTTTGATGATTTTAAAAAGCAATACCCTAAAGCCTTAGATATACTAAAGATGTGGTTTTCTAATTATGACCAAAAAGACAGTTTGTATGTAGCGGGTTGGGGCAATGAAAAAGAGGCTCTTGCAGAAATCAACAAAAGCCTCCTTCTTAAAAATTAAATGTTAGCCTACTCCACGGTA
>Ga0206126_10003272_pt1 | contig 16560 bp, 19 predicted proteins | sample Helgoland_Spring_5_FD_148621 | JGI IMG/M metagenome (GOLD analysis project Ga0206126, IMG submission 148621) | Pelagic subsurface seawater microbial communities from Kabeltonne, Helgoland, North Sea - Helgoland_Spring_Bloom_20160412_1 | ecosystem: Environmental > Aquatic > Marine > Epipelagic ...
TTGATATGATTATTGTGAGGCAACTTGTAGTGAAAATCTATATCAAATGAGGGAGTGTTTTGGTCCCATAAACACCACAGCCCATGAGGTACGTCAGAGAGCCAGATGCCATAACTGCGGTGTGAAGGGTAACAACACGTATCAGATCGTTTATGCGGGTAACTCTTATATTGCGATGGATGGGGCTGGGGTTAAAGTAAAACCATGACTATGCGCTTAATTCCCGTTTTAGTATATCTCGTGATGCACTTCAGCCATGTCACTGCTGAAAGTCAAAACAACCTCACAAACGCAATAGCAGCAGTTGATGCCAATGTCGTTTTCATGAGACATGCATTAGCGCCCGGCTATGGAGATCCAGATAATTTCTCTTTGAGTGATTGTAACACTCAGAGAAATTTGGACGCCAAGGGTAGAAAGCAAGCCAGTTATATTGGCGCAGCTATCCAGCATAGTGGGTTTCGTTTCACCCACATATTCTCCAGTGAATGGTGTCGTTGCAAAGAAACAACTGAACTTATGCAACTGGGTTACTGGACAACCTTTTCGGGTCTGAACTCTTTTTTCCAGAGTTATGCGGACAAGCAAGATACACTTGAAAAGCTACGCTTCAAGCTTCAGGCACTCACCGACGGTGTTACTTTGCTGGTGACCCATCAGGTGATTGTCAATGCGGTTACTGGAGCATCTGTAAGAAGTGGAGAGTTTGTTGCTTACAATACTCACACAAAGAGACGAAAAGTATTTCGCTTGGACTGACTGAATGCGTATTATTATCTTAGCCATTTGCTCTGTACTTGCCAACAAGGCTTATGCCGTTGAGGAATGTGACCTTCTTGGGTCTTTAGAGGCTGACCCATTCTCAACCTCTGAACCTGTGAAGTTCCAAGACATACAGAGTACCAAGCTTGTAAAGGCCTGCACTGAAGCCATCGAAGAACAAAACGATAATGTTGCAAGATATTATCTGCTGAGGGCTAGAGGCCATTTACGTGGTGGGTCATACGAACAAGCGATTAATGATATAAGCCTGTCTCACGATATGGATTACCCAGCGGCAACATTTGCACTCGCTACTCTTTATCATTTTGGCGATGCTATGCCGCAAGACCTCGAGAGGGCCGCCTCTCTTTACCATGCAGCATTTAATAATGGCGTTACTTGGGCGGCTCGTGGACTAGCGATCCTCTATGAAGATTTCAGTTTCGACAACTACAACCCTGAGTTGGCGAAAGAGTGGCTTAAGAAATTTGAGGGTGTCTAGCGTTTGGCATACCAAAGCTGATGCCTCTCTCTCCATCCTGATAGGTCATCATCCCCACTGATAATTGTATCTACGTCTAATGCGGTAGAATCCTCACTATCGTCCTCATCCTTGCGGTATGTCCAAGTTAGTATTTCTTTGTCGATCTTGGAGATAGGCTCACGCATTTCATCGTAGAAAGCCCGATGCATTGCTTCCTCTACTTCTCCGCTCCCACCTCAAGAACGAATGCAGGAATAAATGCCAAATCATACGGGACAACCCGGACATCTGGACACCTCTGTAGGGGTGTGTCCGTGTCTGTCCGGTCCAGGAGTGTCGACGGACAAAGTGGATATGTCCGCTATTTGTCCTGTCCGTCCGGGTCATCAATAAACCAGATTTTATTCTCATATTCGCGAATATAATCATTTGCCTGCAGCCAGTCCCGCGCCCTGTTGAGGCTTTTGCGAACTGCGTCCGGTTTTGCGGCATCGTCAGCCCGTCGCAACTTAAAATCTTCGAACCACAGGCTGGCATCGACTACTAGACGGTTTGACGGGTAAAGCTCTGACTTAGCTATCTTGCAGCTATGTCTCTTTAGCGCGTCGTGCAGCGCTTGGTTCTTTTTACCGCAGTGGTATTGGGGGCAGGCTACATGCTGTTAGATAGATGGCTTTTTGAAGTTGATCGTTGCTCACCGCTTGGATGCACGGAAGGCTATCCATGCTTTGATCAGGGTAATTGCAGTCGTTGGAAAGATCCTCCTGACTAACACGCTCCATTTTGGCTGCGTCATTGGACGTGTAAGATAACCGGTCGGAGCCTACAGGTCCCTTAGATTCATAACCAAACGAATTGGGTTGGCCCGTTTTGCAGGTGGGAATCCAAGGTAAATATTTGTTTGAAAATAAAATGCTCGGGTGGACATAAAAGGTGCGTTTCATTAGACGCGACAACATAATTAGGAAAATTCAGGTATTAGTTCGATCATGAATAGACGAAAGTTCTTAAAATGGACCGGATTTGGTGCCCTCAGTCTAAGCTTGTATGGATGCATCAAAGGTCTAAATGCTACCCAACAAAACCATTATTACAGCGGCCCCATTACAGATCACTTTGATGGAGTCCATTTTTTCAATCGTAAAGATAAACATGTGACAAGCTTTTCTGACTTTTTGAAATGGAGAGTGCTTGAAAAGAGAGCGGTCTGGCCAGATAATTATCCCAGTCCCTATTCCAAAGTATCACCTGACCCGTCTTTATCTCATGATGAAATCACGGTCACAATGGTCGGCCATGCAACCCTGCTCATCCAAATGGTTGGGTTAAATATCTTAACTGATCCTGTTTACTCTGAGCGAGTGAGTCCGATAGATTATGTTGGCCCAAAACGTCATAATTCTCCCGGAATTCAGTTTGAAGCACTGCCAAAAATTGATGTAATACTTATTACACATAATCATTATGATCACCTCGATTTAGAGACTTTGAACAAGCTTGTATCACGAGATAGCCCAAAGATTTATACGCCACTGGGAAATGATACAATTATCAAAAAAGCGATTCGAACTTCCGACATCCAAAGCGGTGACTGGGAAGATGAATTTAAATTTAATGCTGATTTAAAAGTTCATTTTGAACCCTGCCAACATTGGTCTGCAAGAGGAGTAAATGATCGAAGGATGGCATTATGGGCTGGTTTTGTTCTCGAAAGTGATAACCATAAAGTTTATCATATTGGAGATACTGGATTTGGTAATGGAGAAAATTACCGTGACGTTGCCAAGAAGCATGGTGGGGTTGATGTCGCAATATTACCAATAGGAGCTTACGAGCCTCGTTGGTTTATGAAATCTTCACATCAAAATCCACAAGAGGCACTAACCGGATCGCAATTGTGTAAGGCACGCTATGGGCTAGGGCACCACTGGGGTACATTTCAGTTGACCAATGAAGCAGTTGATGCCCCCAAGCAAGCTCTCGACGCAGCTTTAAAACAACAAGCACTCGATCAAGACCAGTTTATTGCGCTACGACCTGGACAGGTTTGGAAGCTTCCCACTTGAAATTCACACCACAACGGTTAGCTACTCTTTCTTTAGTCAGAAGCTTTCATACCATAGTCCGTGAGGTGCGTCAGGGAGCCAGATGCCATAACTGTGGCGTGTGAAGGGTAACAACACGTATCAGATCGTTTACACGGGCGGTTCAGGCGTTGATATGGATGGCGCTTGAGGTTGCAGAGCGTAGCGGGCTTGTTACTGTCTATGATGGAAGCAATTCACTCGATTAATTTCCATGGAGGCGATCTATGAAACTTGAAAAAGCGATGATTGAGCGAAGATCAATTAGGGGCTTTAAGGATGAGCCGGTATCCAAATCTATTCTGGAGGATGTCATTGCCCTTGCAAATCGAGCGCCGTCTTCAATGAATACTCAACCTTGGCACCTACATGTATTAACGGGAAAGCCTCTCGAAGCTGTTAGACATGGCAATACAGAGCGGATGCTTGCTGGTATGACCCCTGTTCGTGAAATCGAAGATTACGCTGCATATGAGGGAGAACATAGAAAACGTCAGATCGAGATCGCTGTGCAGCTATTTGAAGCTATGGGTATCAAGCGAGAGGATGCAGAGCGGCGACAAGATTGGGTCATGAGAGGTTTTCGTCAGTTTGACGCACCTGTCTCAATCGTGGTTTGTTTTGATCGATCTCTTCTTGAGAATACAATAGCCCATTTTGATACTGGAGCGATGACGTATGGGTTAGTTCTTGCTGCATGGAGCAAGGGCCTTGGAGCCGTTATTAACGGCCAAGGGATCATGCAAAGCCCGGTGGTGCGCGAAGCAGCTAATATTCCTGAAGATCAAGTTATACTAACTTGTGTAGCCCTTGGTTGGCCTGATGAGGAGTTTGTTGCTAATTCAGTTGTGTCTCGCCGACGGCCTATCGAAAATGTCACAAGATACCTCGGGTTTGAGGAATGAATTTGACCGTGAAGCTCTGACCTCAGTACTTAACGCTCCTGTTCTTGGGATGGGGGCATAGCAGTTCGCAGGGTTAATAAAGTTTTGATAAGCCACAATAGGAGGGGGGGCGAAAAACAGCCGCTCTTTTATGGTGATATGTCCTGCTCTCACATTTTTTGTGAAAAAGGTTTGGCATTTGAAAAATAATTTTTAGTCTATAGGCTTATTCTACTGATGTAGAACTATTAATAATGGGAACCCAAAATGATCAAACTTGTTTATTTTAAAATGCGGGCGCTTGCTGAGGCACCGCAAATGCTGATGCGCGCCTATGGAATAGAGTACACGTATCTGATGTCGTGGGATCATTTTGGCGATCAGTGGAGTAAGGTAAAACCAAGGGTTCCATTTAAACAATTGCCAATTCTAGAACTTGATAATGGAATTCAGATTGGTCAGAGCATAGCGATATTGAATTATATCGAAACAGTAAAAGGTCTATCTATACGTGACCCAGAAAAGGCCGCTGAAGCATGTGCTATACTGCAGAGTTCGCAGGAGTTATTTGCGCCTTTAAATCCAACCGTTAATTTTGCTGTTGGTGAAGACTTTAAAGCTAAAAGAGATGCGATGAGATCTGATTTGGAAAGCAGGTTTTCCGATTTAGAGCGTTATCTGAATAAGTACGATGGAAGGTACTTTGTTGATGACATGCCCAGAGCTGCTGAGTTTGCTTGCTTTCATCATTTAGATTTATCGAAAAAGCTTGATCCAAAATTATTAGATGGGTTTCCTCGGTTAATGGAATTTGTAGATGATATGACAAGCATTGATGAAGTGTCGGAATATATGAAAAACCGACCCGAGCTAGTTGATGTTGGTGTAGAGCCAAAACTTGTAATTGACGGCATAGCGCATCCCACGGGTGTTAACAAAACTTAATCAGAACTGAAAAGCAGCCAAGTGCAGACGTTTAACACACTCTACCCGCCTCTGTGTGAGCCTCAAGGGAACCCCTAGATTCATAACCAAACGAATTGGGCTGGCCCGTTTTGCAGGTGGGAGTCCAAGGTAAAGATTTAGTTTGCGGATGGGTTTGGTCTCTGGCAGTCTGAGGATGATACCTACGGGCGATCCACTTTAAGTAGGCAAAAAAAAGCCAGCTTTTCAATTTAAAAAAACTGGCAAGTTAGTTGGTCCTCTGACTACAGGTTGGGAGACCCTTTGAGAGGACTTGCTCCGGACCTTACGGAGTGCTGCTAATTCATGAATTTTTGTAATTTCAGTCTAGTTCTAATTGTAGAGTGGTTATATTGATTAACATCACAGCCCACGAGGTACGTCAGAGAGCTGGATGCCATAACTGTAGCGTGAAGAGTAAAAACACGTGCCAGATCGTTCACGAAAAGATTTAAACCGAAAGGTTACAAATAAGTATTGCTCTCTGTTGTTTCGAGCAGGTGACCCGAGTCTAAAATCGCTGCTTCATTTTCTGCCATAAATGCTCCAACTTTCTCTTCGTCCTCTATTTGGAGTACTACACATACCTTCTGGGGATCGTTTTCATGAGGGCCTCGGAATAAAGGCGTCATACCTGCTGCTGCTTGAATCTCACGGTGCGAGTCAAAATTGTTAGCCCACTCCTCAAAAGTGTTGCTTATATTGAAGGTCATAACTTGGGTTTTCATTTCGCATATCCTCTCATTTTAACACGCAGCATCGTTAGTCCAATTCTAAAAATAGTCTCTTTTTAATCTAGTCTAAATATGGGAGTGGTCTGCCTTCATACCACAGCCCAAGAGGTATGTCAGAGAGCCAAATGTAACAACTGCGGCGTGGAGGGTAACGATACGTACCTGATCGTTTATCGAGGCGCCTCAGATGCTGCTATGGATGGTGCTGGTATTAGCTAGGGAAAGTCACTTTGCTTGCCTCTCAATGGGAGAGGGGGGGGCCAAAAGCAGCCGCCCTTTTATAGGGATATGTCCTGCTCTCACATTTTTTGTGACAAAGGTCCCTTCTTTTTCATAATTTGGGAAGTGCAGCAGTTAAATTTTGAGCCTCCAGTACAGAAAATGTACCGAAGGGCTAGATGCTGTTGAGAAGGTTTCTCTATTGTCGGCGCGAAAGAGCGAATTAAATTCCGACGCTCGCAACCATTGGCCCAGCTTCTGCCTTGATCAGGGTTGCTCCAAAGGTATCCGACCCTTCAGAACGTATTTCAGCTATTCGTTGGGATGCTTCTATAAAAGTTACTTCATCAGGGTATACGGCAATGATGCTCACCGTCGTATCACTTGTCTGAACTTCAAAACATTGCGTTGCGCCTAATGATTTTATCATCGGCATGAAACGTTTTTGCATTGTTTCGTACATATTATCAGTAATTTCTGGCGCTTCCCAGTGTGACATGCTCACGTGCATCGCTTGGTTTCCTTTACTTCAAATTTAAGACCATAGGATAATTAATAAACGCTTCGTCTGTGATTGGTGTAAAAGTACCTGTTTCCACTATTGCTCCCGCTTCCGCTCTTAAACGTGTAAGTTCCTGATCCTCGCTGAAACTCTTAAGGTGTGCTTCACTTTCAAAATGAATGACTGTGTGTAGCATGCTGTCATCATCTTTTTGCGTTCCAGCAAAAACAAAAGTCATCCCGTGTTCTTTCATCTTATCTCCAACGGAATGCACCATGTCCTTCCACGCTTGAAAGCCTTTCGATAAACGTATTGTTGTTACCACAAGCATTGTTATCTCCTCCTAATGCAATGCTGCTAATTTTACATCGCCGTACTTTGAACCTTGATTATGGTTCTAAGATTCACATCAAGTGCGTTATAGATTTTTGCAGCAACAGGGTTACTTGCAATAGCGTCGTACGTCGCTTCAATTTCTGACATGGACGGGTAGGTGACACCCAATAGAAAATCACCTGCATTATTGCCTGTCATTATTCTAGCAAACCTAAAAGTTTGCGCCCCAGTCTCTGCAAACATAGGGGATGCTTCTGCCATCAATTCCATTAACTCTGGTTGTGAGATATGAGCTTTACCACGTGTTAAAATTACGTATTTTCTTTGAGGGTTAGTCGGTGCATCAAAAGGTACGTCGCAAAATTTTGCTATATTGCGCATCGTGACTGTTAATCCAGTTCCCATTATTTTGCCGTAAGTGTCTGATGTAGCGAAGGCATCCATCACATTTGCAAAATCGTTCAGAGACTGGAAGAATTGCTGAAAGACTACGCTGCCTGCGTTGTTGCCGGTCATTATGGTACCAACGCTAGCTCTAGTTGATCCAGCTGCTTTAGACTCCTCAGCAAGTGTTACACCTAGCGAAACAGCTTCTGATAGTTTGCCAGCTGGTACAGCTCCAACTGTATTGACGTAGAAATTTTCCGACATTTGTTAGCTCCTAAGATTAATATCCCGCTACGTACAAAAAACCTTTCGCATTACTTTCGTTCAAGTCTAAATCTTGAAGTGGTTGGAATAATTGTGGCCTAGTGGAGCATTATGCGAGGTGCGGGCGGTAAAATCCGCGCGCCACGAACTCGCCTGCAAGTTGACAGCCTAGAAGCAATCCCAAAGTTTGAAGCATCGGCGCCGCACTCCTTAACACTGTCAGAGTGATGCGGAACCAGCCGGGAGGCAATCTATCAAAGAACGGTTAATCAAAACGGCGCCAATTGCTAGTGGCAAATCAGATGTAGAGCGGGATTTAAACGTAGGTGACTTTCTCAGTCAAATCCGCCCGATTGTGCCAATCCCAGTAGGTTTGGAGAATTTGAGCCGTGAGTGGGCTGGCTGTGTCATTGCCCAGAATAGTTGTGTTGACCCTTGTCACAGGGACCGGGCCACCGGCTGTGGTTGCGGTAAAAACCTCATCGGCTGATAGGAACTCATCAAGGCTAATGTCGGTCTCTGCGCAGGGGATGCCAAGGTCGACGCAAATTTCCAAGACGGTTTTTCTGGAAATGCCTTCGAGCATTCCCGATCTGGGTGTCCGTACTTTTCCGTCAATAACTGCGAAAATATTAAAGCCTGGGCCTTCGGTGATATAGCCGTTCGTGTCGAGTAATACGGTGGTGTCATAGCCGGCATCGAGCGCATTAAACAGGGCGGCGGTCATGTCGCCCCAATGATAGTTTTTAACAGTAGGATCAATGCAATGAGGGGGAATGCGCCTCAGGTTCTCTTCAACAGAAATATGCACGCCACGTTGAGCCACCTCTTGCGGGATCACCCAGATGAACGGAACGGCCCAGGCATAAAAATGGTTGGTGCAGGCTCTGGGATCACGCGTGCCCGCAATTTGCGGCGTGCCGCGGGAGGCCACCATGGAAACATAGGCTGATTTTAGACCCGATGTGGCAACCAACTCAACCAAGGCGGCCTTTATCTCAGCGCGGTTCATGCCCACATCAAGTCGCAGCTTATTCATCGAAATCATGAAGCGATCTAAGTAGTCTTCCAGCCGAAAAAATGCGCCTTCCCAGACATGGACAACATCATATGTAATATCGGAGCGCGTCAAACCCCAATCAAAGACGGAAATTTTGGCCTCCGATACCGGTATGACCTTACCCTCCATCCACGCCGCACCGGCCGAATAATTCATCTCATTGCCTTTTCATGGGGTGCGAAACCCCGGTAACGACAGTTTGAGCGCCTTGCGGAGATCTGCCGAATGGGCGCGCGATTACGATGGGCCAGCACATAGACTGGGTAGCCCGCAAGTAAGAGGTTTTTGGCAATACCGTGCCCCATGAGGCCTACGCCTATAAATCCGATCGTCTCTGCTGAATTATTCATGACTTATCCTTAGTGACGGTGTTGCTGGGATGCGCTTTCATGTGTGAAACTGGAGTGAAAATAAGCGCCCTTGTCAAGTCGTCGCCTTTGGGCGGGCGCGGCTTGCCTGCTGTAGCGAACACATCCTAAAATGCCGTTGTGCGGTCAAATCTTTTCAAGCGATGCGCGCTGAGGGATCCGCAAATTGACCACACAAAGATGGCGATAAGCAACACCAACGGTGTGCCATCAAAAAATTGCCCGGCGATGGTGGCCAAAAGGATTGAGCCCAAGGTAGCGACGGCGCTGGTGACGCTGGCGGCCGTTCCGGCGATATGACCGAGTGGTTCCATAGCTAAAGCTGTGAGGTTGCCCAAGGTCATTCCAGCTTGAAAAAACAATCCAAAAATCCAAAAGATGAAAAGTGCAAAGCCAAGATTGCCCGCCATTAGTCCTTGCGCGTAGAGCACCAGCATCCCGAGGCTCCAGACGATCTGCATGCGCAAAGCCGCGCTGATTAGGCGGCGCATCCCGAGGCGCATGACGATCATGGAGTTTAGAATACTGGCCGAGGCTGATAGACCAGCCACTAAAGCGAACCATCGCGGAAAACTGTCAGCGCGGCCGTAAAATTGATCGAAGATCTGTTGCACCATAAGGATGCTCAAAAACAGCATCGCATAGGCAAACACCATGGTCAGCATCGAAATACGCACCATACCAAGGGAAAAAATCTCGACCAAGGCGGCTTGAAAGGCGTCTCTGCGGAAGGGGATGCGCTGCTCTGGTGCCAAGGGCTCTTGAATGCGCAATCCGGTCCAAGCGGTGCTGAGGGTTGAAAATAAAATGAAAATCACAAATATCGATTGCCATGCGAAAATTGAGATCAATCCGGCTCCGAGCAAAGGGGCGAGCGCGGGTACAATGGAAAAAATCATCATTACAAAAGAGGAAATCCGCGCCATTTGTCGCCCAGAGTAAAGATCGCGGATCAAGGCTTGGGAGACAACACGCGGGGCGGCAGCGCCAAAGCCTTGACAGAGGCGGGCGATAATCATCGTCTCAAGATTGCTGGCAAAAATACAAATGATGGAGGCCAAAATATAAAGGCCAGCGCCCCAATAAATTACGGTTTTGCGGCCAAAACTGTCCGACAGCGGGCCGACGATCAATGTGCCCACAGATATGCCAACAATGAAGCTCGACAAAATCAACTGCACGTTATTGGGGCGCTCCGGTGTCAGTGTTGCGGCGATATCCGGCAGCGCAGGCAACATCGCATCAATCGAGATGGCAACTGTGGCGACCAGCATCGCCATAAGCGCGATAAATTCGGGAGTTGAGATCCGCATGACTATCCAGACTTAAATGTGTTTGTAGGCTAGTCGTGGAAATTGACTGAAAAGTAAACACCTGCTGCGCAATCTTAAGCGGCGATACCCAAACATGCCAAGACCAAAGCCGTCAGCAGCGCGCGCAATTTAAGCCACCAATCTGGCGTTAATCTGTAGCGAAAGAACATAATATCAAGACCAAAGAGCGCCACGAAGCCGCCGATCAGCAATATGGGTTGCATAGGTGCCGCACTGGCCAAAAGGAAAGCCGCCCAGAGCGCTGGAAGGGTTGAAAGGCTGAAAAGCAAGGGAGCTTTGGGCTGAGCTGCTTTGCAGGCGAAACCCCACAGAACCCCGGACATAAACGATAAGATTACCGCGCCATAGGTCAGCTGTAGGCCGCGCCCAATAAACCCGGTGCCGAGCCAGTCGGCGACCGGCCGGGCAAGCTCGCCGCTCCAAGCGCTTATGGCGCCCCAAACAAAGGGCAGCACGCCTGCCAGGCCAAGCCACCGAGGTGCGCTTGGGATTTGGGTCTGAAAGGCGCGGCTCTCGAGAATATTCATGGGCTGTGGTCTTTGGTTGCGAGATCGTTAAAAAACTGTTCGGCATCAGATCGGATCGCCTGCTGTTTGTCAGCGCCCATGCGATCATAAACTTGGTACATCATGCCGACCCGTGGGTTTGTACGCAGCTTGGTGCGGTTACGGTCGAGAAAATCCCAATAGAGATAATTAAATGGGCAGGCCTTTGGGCCGTTTTTGACCGTAACGCTATAGCTGCAGCCTTTGCAATAATTAGACATCTTATTGATATAGCCCCCACCAGAGGCATAGGGTTTGCTGGCCAATTTGCCGCCATCGGCAAAGAGCGCCATGCCAGACACATTCGGCAGCTCGACCCATTCAAAGGCATCGGCATACACGCTCAAAAACCAATCATTGACCTGCGCGGGCAAGATACCGGCCAGAAGCGCAAAATTGCCCAAAACCATGAGCCGTTGGATGTGATGCGCATAGGCATGATCAATCGTATCTTGTACCGATTGGCGCAGACAGTTCATTGGCGTGTCAGCGGTCCAGTAGAAGTCAGGCAGATCGCGCTGGGCATCAAAAAAGTTGAGCCGTTCATAGCCAGGCATATTTTGCCAGTAGAGCCCGCGTACAAATTCGCGCCAACCCAAAATCTGTCGAATAAAGCCTTCAACTGCATTGAGAGGCGCTTGATTGCGATGATAGGCCTGCTCGGCGGCGGCAATACACTCTAGCGGAAGCAGCAAGCCGGTGTTGAGATAGAGCCCGATATGCGCATGGAACATCCAAGCCTCATCTTGCAGCATGGCATCTTGGTAGTCACCAAAGAAGGTCAAGCGTTCGTCAATAAATTGCTGCAACGCCGCGCGCGCAGTCTCGGCGGTTACTGCGAAATGGAAGGGGGCGGCGGCGCCCATATGGTCGGGGAACAATCGCTCAACCATAGCGCAGACCTCTTGAGTGATGGCATCGGGCGCGCGGTGAAACGTATCGGGAATGACGATGGCCGAATTAGGCGGTTTTCGGTTTTCACTGTCAAAGTTCCATTGGTCTCCGACCGGCTGGTCACCGTCCATAAGGATCATGTAACGCTTGCGCATTTCACGATAGAAATATTCCATCCGCAAAGATTTACGCCCAGCGCTCCAGGTCTCAAAATCGCTATGGTTGGCTAAAAACCGCGTGTCAGGACGAATATCAACCGGCAAATTTAGCAGCCCAGGCCAAAGCTTTATCTCCTCTAGAACACGATACTCACTGGGCTCTGTCACGACTATTTCATCAAAACTTGCCCTTTGCGTCGCGCCGATTACCACGTCTGAAAAACGTGAAAATGATTTTGCATCATCAAGCTTGTGGTAGATTACCCGGTAACCTGCATTGCGCAGCTCTTGTGCAAAATGCCGCATGGCGGAAAAAATGAAGACCAGCTTCTTTTTGTGGTGTTTGACATAGGTGGCTTCTTGTTGGACTTCACAGAGCAATACCGTATCTCTGTCCTTGTCGGTATTGTGCAGACAAGAAATTGTCGGGCTAAGCTGATCGCCCAAGATTACGCGTAATACCGCCAAAGTGTCACCAATTCCGTTTTGCCATGGGTAGAGCCGACCCTGAAAAGGTGAGTTAGATTGATTTGACTTCGCTGCAACGCCGGGCGGCAATTTTTGTCTCGTGATAGGCGCCGCGCGCATTGCACTATCGGCTTGTCGCTATATTTCCATAGCAACAAAGGAGCTGGCGATGACACATCCAATTACAGCAACCCGCGCGGTAGGGCTGGCGCGGCTTGAACAATTTTCTGCAAGAATGGGGCGCGATTATGCTCAAGGGCGCAATTTTGATCGAGGGTTGGGTGCGCATCGGGATGTCTCGATGCTATCGGCTTACATCCGGCGCCGGCTCATAACAGAGCAGGAGGTTATCGCCACGGCCATTAAAGCGCAGGGGGCCGAAGCCTCTGCCAAATTCATTGATGAGGTGATTTGGCGCAGTTATTTCAAGGGTTGGTTGGAGCAGCGGCCAGAGGTCTGGGACCGCTATGCGGGCGGGCTGCGGCAAGACTTAGCTGCACTGGACGCGGATGCGGGGCTGCGTCACGCGGTTCAGGCCGCCGAAACGGCACAAACAGGGTTGGCCTATTTCGACAGTTGGGCCGCAGAGCTGATTGAGACCGGATATCTGCATAACCACGCGCGCATGTGGTTTGCCTCCATTTGGATCTTTACGCTGAAATTGCCATGGCGTCTTGGGGCAGATTTTTTTTTGCGGAATTTATTGGATGGGGACCCCGCTTCCAATACTTTGAGCTGGCGTTGGGTCGCGGGTCTGCACACGCGCGGCAAGCCCTATGTGGCGCAAGCGGGCAATATTGCGCGCTTTACCGAAGAGCGCTTTGTGCCGCGCACGCAGGAGTTGACGCAGAGCGCCGCCGGGCTGGAGGCGCTTGAGCCTGATGGGTTGCCTGAGTGCAAAGCGCCAAGGGTGCCGATCGCGCCGCAAAAGCACATTCCGACTGCGCTATTGTTGACCGAGGAAGATTGCCAGATCGAAGATTTTCCCGTGCAAGAGTTGATGTGCACCACAGTGGCCACTTTGGCAGCAAGCTCGCTGCGCTCGCCGCGTGACACAGCGCCGCTTGTGGCGCAGTTTGAGGCGGAGGCGTTGGCTGACGTAGCGCAAAGATCAGGCCTTGCGGTCACCGCTTTGCAGATTGGCGCGCCGTCCGATCTGGCGCAATGGGCGTTGCAATCGGGCGCACAGCAAATAGTCACGCCCTATGTGCCTGTTGGCCCGCTGCGCGATTGGCTCGCGCGTGCCAAACCAGAGCTCGATGCGGCGGGCATTTCTTTGGCTGAATGGCGCCGCGATTGGGATGCGACGATCTGGCCCTATGCGACCGCGGGATTTTTTAAGGTCAAAAAACAAATTCCGAAGTTCTTGCGCTTAATTTCTTTGTGAGCGCAGGGCGCCGAGTATCTGCGCCCCAGCAGATCGCCTGCCAGATCTGCGGCTGGCTGGCCAGTTTTGAGGCGGGCGATGGCCGCCGACGCGATGGTTTGGGAAAGTCGCGCCTTGCATAATGAAACGAATGCAATAAGCTAGCTTACAAGACCTTAATGCTGCAGCGCTTAACTCATTGTTTATAAATTGGGGGGCGCATGACTTGATCTTTGTGTCCTGCCGTTTGCGCGTAGCCTGATGCTCAGCATCCTATAACGAGACTGCGTGTAACACATGGGCCAAAGACGTGGCGTAAGATAAAAATATTAAAAATAAAGACTACGACTAGGGAGAAAATGAATGAAAATTACGATGACTGTGAACGGCAAATCGGTATCTCGTGATGTTGCCGGCAACACTTTGTTGGTTGATTATATCCGGGATCATTTGCGACTGACCGGGACCCATGTGGGCTGTGATACTAGCCAATGCGGCGCCTGTGTTGTTCACCTGGACGGCAAGGCGATGAAATCTTGTACCATGCTCGCGGCCAGCGCTGAAGGTGCGTCGGTCACGACGGTGGAAGGATTGGCGACATCGAAAGATGACCTGCATCCCATGCAGATCGCCTTTAAAGAAAATCATGGTCTTCAATGCGGATTTTGTACCCCGGGCATGATTATGACCGCAACCGATATGGTCGCACGCTATCAAGCCGCAGGCAAAACATTGACGGAGGATGATATTCGCCATGAGCTTGAAGGCAATATTTGCCGCTGCACCGGCTATCATAACATTGTGAAATCCATCTCGGACGGTGCGTCCAAGATGACGTCAGCATAGGGGGACGGGATATGTCAGAAGGAATTGGCGCGCGCGTTTTGCGCAAAGAAGACAAAAGATTCATAACCGGCAAAGGCCGTTATACCGACGATATCATCGAGGCCAATCAGGCCTATGCTGCCTTTGTACGCAGCCCGCATGCACATGCGCGGATTGTCTCGCTGGACACCTCTGCGGCTTTGGCCATGGAGGGGGTTGAAACCGTTTTAACTGGTCCGGAATTGGTGGCCGATGGCATTGGCAACATCATCTGCGGCTGGGGTATTACCTCCAAAGATGGCACCCCCATGAATATGGGAGCTTGGTCCGCATTGGCTACTGAGAAAGTGCGCTACGTGGGCGATGCCGTCGCGATTGTTGTGGCAGATAGCAAATCACAGGCTCAATTGGCTGCTGAGGCGGTGGTTGTGACTTACGAGGAGCTGCCGGTTGTCGTCGGTTCGGTTGAGGCTTTGGCCCCAAATGCGCCGAAAATTCATGATAATGCCCCTGGAAATGTGATCTTTGATTGGGAGATCGGGGATTTGGCGCCTACTGACGCGGCTCTGGCCTCTGCGGCGCATGTGACGGAGATGGAAATCACCAACAATCGTTTGGCACCCAATCCAATGGAGCCACGGTCCGCCATCGCCACCTTTAACGAGGCGGAAGACCATTACACGCTCTATACCACCAGTCAAAATCCCCATGTGGCTCGTTTGGTGCTCTCGGCCTTTTATAACGTCGCGCCAGAGCATAAATTGCGGGTGATTGCGCCTGATGTCGGCGGCGGTTTTGGATCCAAGATCTATATTTATCCCGAAGAGATTGCGTGCCTTTGGGCCTCTATGAAATCGGGCCGTTCGGTGAAATGGACCTCAGATCGCACAGAGGCCTTCCTCACAGATGCCCAAGGGCGCGATCATGTCACAACCGCTAAAATCGGTTTTGACAATGAAGGCAAGATTGTGGGGCTGAAGGTCAACACTAAGGCGAATTTGGGCGCTTATATGTCCCTGTTTAGCTCGGCTGTGCCGACCTATCTCTACGCGACTTTGCTGTCAGGTCAGTATGATATTGCAAATATCTATTGCGATGTTCAGGCGGTTTACACCAATACCGTGCCGGTCGATGCCTACCGCGGAGCAGGGCGTCCAGAGGCCTGTTATGTGGTTGAACGCATCATGGAAACGGCGGCGCGTGAAATGGGCATGGACCCTGCCGAGCTGCGGGCCAAGAACTTCGTGCGCAGCTTCCCGCATCAAACGCCTGTGATAATGGCCTATGACAGCGGTGATTTTGACGCCAATTTGAAGCAAGCTCAAGCGGCCGCAGATGTGTCGGGTTTTGCCGCAAGAAAAGCCGAAGCGGCTAGCCGTGGTAAGCTGCGAGGGATGGGCTACTCCAATTATATCGAAGCCTGCGGCATCGCGCCTTCGGCTGCGGTTGGTAGCCTTGGAGCAGGGGTCGGTCTTTGGGAAAGCGCAGAGGTTCGGGTCAATCCCGTGGGCACCATAGAGATCCTCACCGGCTCGCACAGCCACGGGCAAGGGCATGAAACCACATTCGCGCAGATCGTGGCGGAACGTTTTGATTTGCCGACGGAAAACATCCAAATTGTCCATGGCGACACCGATAAGGTGCAATTTGGTATGGGCACCTATGGCTCCCGTTCCGGTGCTGTCGGCATGTCTGCCATTGTGAAAGCGATGGATAAAGTGGAAGCTAAGGTCAAGAAAATCGCCGCTCATGTGCTTGAAGCCGGCGAGGATGATATCGTGATCGAAGGTGGGGCAGTCAAAGTGGCTGGCACTGACAAACAGATGCTCTGGCATGAGGTTGGTCTTGCAGCCTATACGGCCCATAATATCCCCGAAGGCATGGAGCCTGGTCTGAAAGAAAGCGCCTTTTATGACCCGACCA
>Ga0206126_10003273_pt1 | contig 16559 bp, 19 predicted proteins | sample Helgoland_Spring_5_FD_148621 | JGI IMG/M metagenome (GOLD analysis project Ga0206126, IMG submission 148621) | Pelagic subsurface seawater microbial communities from Kabeltonne, Helgoland, North Sea - Helgoland_Spring_Bloom_20160412_1 | ecosystem: Environmental > Aquatic > Marine > Epipelagic ...
AGCTAAAATGGGACCAATAATGAACACACATGATATCACGCTCATCGGCGCCCCGCTGGATTGTGGCAAGCAACGCGCTGGATGCCTTATGGGTCCAGATGCGTACCGCACGGCCGGTTTACCAGAGGCATTGCGCGAATTAGGCCATAGCGTCCAAGACGCAGGTAATGTCACGCCCAATGCGCACAAATCCGCGCCGTCTGACACTATATACGCCCTTCTCGAAAACATCGCATGGACCGAAGCACTCGCCGACGCTGCACAATCCGCAATGAACGGCAGTGTTCCTATCTTTATGGGTGGGGATCACGCCCTATCACTTGGCACCGTTTTGGGCGTTGCACGACATGCGGCACAAGTCGACCGGCCATTGTTCATCCTGTGGCTCGATGCACATACGGATTTCCACACCCCCCACACTACCAGTTCTGGCAACCTGCACGGCACCCCCGTTGGCTATTTGTCAGGGCGCGACGGGTTCGATGGGTTTCCAACATTTAAACACCCTGTGCCGCATGAGAACATCTGCCTCATTGGTCTGCGGTCCGTGGATCAGGCTGAACGAGAGGATATGCAGGACACAGCCATCCGCGGTTATGACATGCGTGCAATTGATGAAGGAGGGATTGCAAAGCCATTGACCCACTTCCTTGCAGATGTGAAGGCCGCCAACGGCTTGCTACATGTCTCGTTGGATGTTGATTTCCTTGATCCATCCGTGGCCCCAGCCGTTGGTACAACGGTTCCTGGCGGAGCCACTGTGCGTGAAGCCCATTTGGTGATGGAAATTCTGCACGACAGCGCATTGATGACATCGCTGGATTTGGTCGAGCTAAACCCGTTCCTCGATGAACGCGGTCGTACTGCACAATTAATGGTCGAACTGACCGCTTCTGCTATGGGTCGAAAAGTTTTTGACCGCCCTACCCGCGCTTTTGATTAAGGACACTGATATGATTAACCTAAACCCCTCCGAAAACGCACTGGTCCCATTTGTTTCTGTCGACCACATGATGAAACTGATCCACCACATTGGGCTGCATGACATGCTGAAAAGCATTGCTGGCTATGTTGAGGCAGATTTTAAGCGCTGGGAGAGCTTTGATAAGACACCACGCGTCGGCAGCCACACTGATGATGGTGTCATGGAGTTGATGCCAACGTCAGATGGCCTTGATTACGGCTTTAAATACGTCAACTGCCACCCCAAGAACACCGAAGAAGGGTTGCAAACCGTTGTGGCCTTTGGATTGTTGGCGGATGTAGCTAGTGGTTATCCTGTTTTGTTGACAGAGATGACCTTGCTCACTGCCCTGCGCACCGCGGCGACGTCGGCTGTTGTGGCAAAGTTATTGGCCCCAAAGGGCGCACGCGTCATGGCCATGATCGGCAATGGGGCACAGTCCGAATTTCAGGCAACTGCCATGCAAGCCATCGTCGGGATTGATGAGGTGCGATTGTATGACATTGATGCTGCCGCCACAGCCAAGTGTGCGGCGAACCTGCAAGGCACTGAGATGAAAATTGTCGTCTGCAAAAACGGTCAAGAGGCCATTGAGGGTGCTCATATCATCACCACATGCACCGCTGACAAGGCATATGCCACGATCCTCACCGACAACATGGTCGGCGCGGGTGTTCACATCAACGCGATTGGTGGCGATTGTCCGGGCAAAACAGAACTGGCCGAAGCGATCCTGCATCGTTCAGACATATTCGTGGAATATCCCGAACAGACACGGATCGAAGGCGAAATTCAGCAATTGGCTGCAGATCATCCGGTCACTGAACTATGGCAGGTAATGACGGGGCAGGCAGATGGCCGCACATCAGAGGCACAAATCACTCTGTTCGACAGTGTAGGCTTCGCAATCGAGGACTTTAGCGCACTGCGCTATGTGCGCGATCAGATCAAGGCGACCAAACTGTTCCATCCGCTTGATCTTCTGGCAGATCCAGAAGACCCACGCGACTTGTTTGGGATGTTGCAACGGGCTGGCTAATCACGCCTCTAGCTCGGCATCCCAATACAAAAAGTCCATCCAACTGTCGTGAAGATGGTTGGGCGGGAATTTGCGGCCCATGTTACGCAATTCCTCCGCAGCAGGTTGGCGCGGTGGTTTCCTCAGGTTCATTCCAGTGTGGTGAAGCGATTTGCAGCCTTTACGCAGATTGCACGGGCTACACGCCGCCACCACGTTTTGCCAGCTGGTCACACCGCCAGAGGCACGTGGAACGACGTGGTCAAAGGTAAGTTCACCACTTTTTCCACAGTACTGGCATTTGAATTCATCCCTCAAAAATAAATTAAAGCGCGTGAAGCCCACGCACTTTTGAGGTTTGACATAATCTTTTAAGACAACAACAGACGGTATTTTGATCACCGTGCTTGGGGAATGGACCACGCCATCGTATTCCGCCACAATATTGACCCTATCCAGCCACGCGGCTTTAACCGCGTCCTGCCATGTCCATAAAGACAAAGGATAATAACTGAGTGGTCGATAATCTGCATTTAGCACCAACGCGGGATGTTTACTCATCGCGCTGGGGCCGCGCACCAAGTCGGCGCGAAAATCGGTGTTAAGAGTACTGCCTAAGTCATTGGCCATATTGCGCGCCATCCTTACCCATACTGTGTTTAACAGCATTCTCGGAGACGGATCCCTGATCCTGCAACAATGACTATATATTGTGGTCGACAGCTTGCAACCCCAAGCCGCCCCACAACATCTCGTGTATGAATTAGGTTAAGTATGTAACGCTATGGTGGCGGGTCAGAGCCCTAGTTTGTCACGCATAAAGGCTAATGAAACAGACAGGCCATCAGGTGCGATCCCGTGGGCGGTGCCCTGCATCACGTGCGCAAAGACATCTTTCCATCCCGCTTCTTGCAAGGCTTCGGCTGCCAATTGCAGGGATTGAGGTGGCACCACATCGTCTTGATCGCCGTGGACCAATAAGATTGGTAAACGGCCCACAACTTCGTCAGCCAACAAATCTGGACGTAACAAACGCCCTGCAATGGCAACAACGCCCGCAAGTTCGTCTTCGCGGCGTGGCGCAATGTGCAGACTCATCATCGCCCCTTGGGAGAAGCCGAACAGAACGACCTGTTCAGGAAGAACATCTTCATCAACCATCAAGGCATCCAAGAAGGAATTAAAATCTTCAACCGCAGCGTCCATGCCGCGCTCGGATTCTTCTTCGGATGATCCGTCGATGTATGGGATCGGGAACCATTGGTACCCGTTTGGCATACCAGGGATCATTTCAGGAGCATCAGGTGCGATAAACAAGGTATCTGGAAGGTGCTCGCTCAGTGGATCAGCCAAGCCCAAAAGGTCTGCGCCGTTGGCTCCATAGCCGTGCAAAAAAACAACAACGGATCGTGTTTCGCCCGAAACCGGCTCGCGCCGCTGTCCATTCAATACTCGTGTCATCAGATACCTTCCCTGTCCTTTGCAATGTGGTAGTACGCAAACAACAACCGCGCTGCAACCGACCGCCATGGCGTCCAGCCCAGCGACATCTGCCGCAGCTTTTTTTCCTTTGGTCGTTCCGTCAACCCATAGAGATCTTGGGCGGCAACTTGCAGCGCTAAATCACCTGGCGCAAACACATCGCAGCGCCCGAGTGAGAACATCGTATAGATTTCGGCCGTCCAAATCCCAATGCCTTTTACAGCGGTAAGGGTCATCACGACCTCAGCATCTGGCGCATTGCGCAATGCGTTAAAGTCAATCTGCACCTCAGCGAGGGCTTGGGAATATGCAATTTTCTGGCGACTTAGCCCCGCGTCGCGCAGTCCCTCGGCACCCGCGGTTAGAACTGCGGATTCAGTTGTTAAACCTGCATCTTCCATCCGTTTCCAAATTGCAGCGGCAGAGGCGACCGACACTTGTTGTGAAATGATCGCACTAAGTAATTGGGCAAAGCCATCGGGTCTGCGCCGCAACGGTAGTGGCCCCGTTTGGGACAAGGCATAGGCAAGGCGTTCGTCATGATCCGCAAGCCAAGCAGCGCCTTCAGCAACATCCGCGTCTGTTTCAATGATTCGCATAATTAGCCACCCGTTTTGCGACATCCAAGATTGTTGCTGTTTGGAATTGGGGCACGCCCACATCAGTTTTTTGGATCATAATAACCTTTATCCCAAGGTTGCCAGCAGCATCGACCTTGCTGCGTCCCTGAACGCTGCCTGAATTGCGCAGAATCAGGAACTCCACCTTAAGAGTATGAAAGGTTTGCATTTCGGCTGTTACCGAAAACGGTCCTGAACCGAACACATATGCACCATTATCTAAGGGAAAGGCACGCTCATGTTGTTCTAGCTGGCGGCACATGACGTAGGCATCAGCGCGTTCCTTAAACGCATGAACGCTGCCCCGCCCTGTTGCAAGAAACACGCGCGCGGCCCTCGGGACGGCAGCCACAGCCTCTTTCATAGAGGCAACGTTAATCCAGTCTTCATTTTGCTTGGGTGTCCATTCTTCGCGTGTGACGCGCAGATAAGGCAATTCCAAACCGCGTGCGATGGTGCCAAAGCGAGCCTCAAACGGATGGGCGGCATCCACCACCATGTCAAAACGCTCATCCGCTATGTACCTGGCGAAATTTGCATCGGTTTGAAATATACCGTCATATATTTTTACAGGTGGCTCGGCGCGGGCAACGGCGCGCCCCTCGGTCACACAAATTACCTCATGCCCTTCAATTACAGAAAGTTCGCGCGCCAACGCGACGCTTTCCCCCATTCCCGCAATCAATAGCAGCTTCATTATTTTACCTAGCGTTAGATCGCAGCCCTATTGCCGATGCCCAACCTAAGGGCTATCGCGGTTTCATGACAGATTTAAATTCAGATCCCGTTTTACACAAACGTGCCGTTCGCAACGTCACCGTTTTGGTTTTGGCACAAGCAATTTTGGGCGCGCAGATGCCGCTCATTTTCACGATTGGTGGCTTGGCGGGACAATCGCTGGCCTCGAACGTTTGCTTTGCGACCTTACCAATTTCGATGATCGTGCTGGGATCAATGCTGTCTGCCACGCCTGTTTCAGCAATCATGCAAAACTATGGCCGTCGCGTTGGCTTTTGGCTGGGCACCTTAGGTGGTGCGCTGGGGGCCGCCGTTTGTGCCTACGCATTACACGCCAGCAGTTTCCCATTATTCTTGTTGGGGAGTTTCTTTACCGGCGTATACATGTCTGCACAGGGCTTTTATCGCTTTGCTGCGGCAGATTCTGCATCCGATGCGTTTCGTCCCAAGGCAATTTCATACGTTATGGCAGGTGGGCTTGTTGCTGCCGTGCTTGGCCCACAATTGTTTAAAGTAACCTCTGACGCGATGGTGGTCCCTTTCCTTGGAACTTATTTGGCGGTGATCGTCATAAATGTCATCGGATCAGCCCTGTTTCTATTCGTCGATATGCCCAAACCTGAGGCACCTACTCCAGATACACCTAAAGGGCGCACCCGTTGGGAGCTGATCACAACGCCGCGCATCGCAGTTGCAGTGATCTGCGCAATGGTCTCTTACGCCTTAATGAACTTGGTAATGACATCAACGCCTTTGGCTGTTGTAGGCTGTGGATTCACCAAAGGTACAGCCGCGGATGTGGTCACGGGTCATGTTTTGGCTATGTTCATCCCCTCCTTCTTTACCGGTCACCTGATCGCTCGCTTTGGCGTTGAAAAGATCATGGGGCTGGGCATTGCAATCCTCGGCAGTGCTGGCATCGTTGCGTTGAGCGGTGTGGCCCTGCCCAACTTCTTTATCGCATTAATATTGCTAGGTATTGGTTGGAACTTTGGCTTTATCGGAGCCACATCCATGCTGGCTGGCGCACATACAGTTCACGAACGGGGACGCATGCAGGGCCTGAATGATCTGTTGGTCTTTGGCGGCGTCACAATTGCATCGCTTGCCTCAGGCGGGTTGATGAATTGTTCCGGTGGCAGCGCTGTTCAAGGCTGGTTTGCGGTGAACTATGCGATGGCACCGTTCTTACTCCTCGCAGCTGCTGCTTTGATCTGGCTGGTGATGCGGCCTGAAGAAAAGCCCGCGTCCTGAGATAAGTTACCAGCGCCCTGTGAAGGCAGCCCAAGAAAGGTTGCCCTTAACGGGGCGTATAGCCCCCTCTGCAACAATATAAGGATCCGCAATAACTTGTTGCAGCACCTTTTGCGCAGACAGCGCTGACCACAATGCAGGACGTGATGGCTTGGACACGGCGCTGCGCGATTTGCGCGCCTTGGCGAGGCGGTCAAGGCCAGATTGCGCCAGCTCTTGGATAGCTTCAGCGCGTCCATCGACCATTGGAATGCGTTTTTCTTCTTCAAGCTTTGGTACCGCTTGGAACCATGCGGCCAAGCCAGCCGCACAAGCCACATCGCGCACAACGCCTTCGTCACATTCGCCCAAACGTCTTGCTGTGGCGACCATAAGGTGCCCTGCTGTTTGATCTATATAACGGTCGAAGTGTTTAGCATCTTCAAAGGAATCTTTATATATATCCCAACGCCTTATCGCTACAAATTGATCCAACATCTTGGCATCACCGGGCGTGAGAATTTGTGACAAGGGTGTGGCCACCTCATGTCTGCGCGGTGCTTTGCCCAGACTGATTTCTTCCAAAAGATCGCGCCACCATTGCAAACGCATCTCGGCGATCATCGCCTCTTTGGTCACCCAAGGCGCACGTGCCACTTCGACGTTCAGGGCATAAAGCGTAAACATCACGGGACGCGCAGCCAATGGGGCTGCCATCACAGTGCGAAATCGATCCGGATCACCCCGCTGAACCAAGCCAGCGCAGGCTACTATATAATCGTTAAATTCCACTGAGGTCCTCTTTGATCGCGGCAAGCGTTTCATCCGCATCCACAATCGCAAGATGAACTATGCAAAGTACCACCAGATAGCGCCCCTTGCCAATCACAGATGTCATCAAAGGTTAATATTGTGCCGCGACAAGTGATTCATCCGCGGACCCAGTGATGACAGCGAACGCTGGAAGTGCAGCAATATCGCGCAAATAGTCGCCGCGCGGCGCAAAGTCAGTGTTTAAACTATAACTATATCGCGTAGTGGCAGTGTCACCCAAAGATCCGTCTAAAACCTGCTCCGGCATACTGAATTGGATCATACCAGGATGGTTCCTGGCCGTTATGCGGAAAGTATTCAAGATCGACAGCCCAATCAGGCGTCGCAGATGTACATGTGCCCATCTTACTGAATTTTTTGCGGGTTGTGGGCGCGTTGTGTTTTAGAAATGGGGCCAAAAGCACAGCATGATCAATTATTTCACCGTGTTCCCCGCCGGCAAAGCGCACCACAAGTCCGCCACTAGAAGAGTGACCAAGCACGACAACCTTTTGATTGGGCTGAGCGGTCGCTTTGATCAGATCCGCAAGATCATCCTCAAACTGGTTAATGTAATCAATGTCACCGCGTCTATGTGGAGACACGCCGTGTCGACGCAAATCTTGGAGCACGACATCTGCTTGCGTCGCCAATTCTTTGGCCAACCCGTGGAACTGCATCCCATGCCAGCCAGAACCGTGCACCATGATCAACAAAGGCTTATCGACACCTCCTGCACCATACCGGCGCACCGCGATGGTATTTCCATCACGCATCGTGACGGGTTGAGTTTCAGGTAGGTCGCTTAAATCTTGGCCCAGTGCCGTGTCAAAATCCAAGCTATCGATTGGCGGTAGCTTTTTAATCGGGTAAGTGACAACCAAAAGGACAACAACCTCAAAGGTGATTAAGGCAGAGATAGCAATCATTGTAAGCATCTTTTTCACCATCATTCTTCCAACCCAAAATATCATGTACAGAAACGTGCAAAACTTTGGCAAGGTTCAGCGCCAGTATGGTTGAGGGCACAAAGACTTTGTTCTCGATTGTGTTTATCGTTTTACGTGAAACACCTGCGGCACTCGCAAGTTCAGTTTGGGTTAACCCTTTAATCTTACGCAGCTCTTTCAGAGAGTTGTGGAGCCCAATCATGACATGCGTCATTCATAAAATGAGAGCAGCAATAAGTAGGCTGCGCCTGTGAGGGTGCCCATCGCGGCGAAGGCCGTGTTCCATTCAAGGCCCGTCGTCATGATAATTACTGCGAATACGGGATATAGACCTAAGAAAAGCCAATAAGCGTGTCGCTGTGTGCGGTGCCTGATCAAAGTGTACATCTCACCCGTCGCCATACAGCGCAACGCTGGGTCTGCCATTGCGAAAGCTACAAAGGTACTGATTCCAGCAAACACACCCATTGCCGTTGGTACAAACCACCAAATCGGTTGTGGCGTGTTCTGCGTAACAGCCAAGATGGCGAAAAGCAGACAACTTAACCCCGTTAATCCCAACAGGATTGTGTGAACTTTTGAAATATTTGTATCTTATGGTGCCATGTCTTACGCGCCTAATGTAACCTATGAGTTACACCAGAGGCGTACAAATGTAACGTCAAGGTTACTTATTGATGGATGTATCGCGCAAAATTTTCCAACGTATACCATCAAGCAACGCCTCAAACGATGCGTCGACTATGTTCGCACTTACACCAACTGTGGACCAACGGATGCCCTGCCCGTCCTCGTAATCGATGATCACGCGAGTCACGGCTTCGACCCCGCCTTGAGTAATACGCACTTTGAAATCGACAAGGTGCATGTCGTCAATCATTGATTGATACGGGCCAAGGTCTTTAGCCAATGCCTTTGACAATGCATTCACAGGACCACGATCACCGCCGGTTTCATCCATGGATTCACTGACGGACAGCTTTTTCTCACCTTTCACCTTAACAACAACCACGGCCTCAGACAGGCTAACCATCTGATCACGTTTGTTTTTGCGGCGTTCGACAGTCACGCGGTAGCGTTTTACCTCGAACAGGTCTGGTATCAAGCCCAGTTCATCGCGCGCCAACAGCTCAAAACTGGCTTGCGCGGTGTCATAGGAATACCCATCGGATTCCCGCACCTTAATACGGTCCAAAATACGACCCAATGCAGGGTCTTTTGGCGCGACTTCGATCCCTGCAGACTCTAAGCGACGGCGCAGATTAGATTGCCCCGCTTGGTTCGACATCGGGATCACGCGCTCATTGCCAACCAATGACGGCTCGATGTGTTCATAAGTTGTTGGGTCTTTCAGAATTGCACTGGCGTGCAGCCCCGCCTTGTGCGCGAAAGCCGATGAACCGACAAAAGCCGCCTGTTTTTGCGGAACGCGGTTCAGGATTTCGTCCAACATACGGCTGGTGCGGGATATGTTTTGCAATGCATCCGCAGGTACGCCTGTTTCAAATTTGCTGGCGTATGGTTCTTTCAATAACAGGATCGGGATCAGGGTCACAAGATTGGCGTTCCCACACCGCTCCCCCAGCCCGTTCAACGTCCCTTGAATTTGGCGCGCACCTGCGTCCAAAGCCGCCAAAGAGCAGGCCACGGCGTTTTCGGTGTCGTTGTGGGTGTGAATACCCAAGTGGTCGCCCGGAATACCCGCTGCAATTACTTCTGCGGTGATACGGCCCACATCAGCGGGCAAAGTGCCGCCGTTGGTGTCGCACAGCGCGATCCAGCGTGCGCCATTGTCATAGGCAGCTTTGATGGCCTCCAGCGCGTATTCTGGGTTGGCCTTAAAGCCGTCAAAGAAGTGTTCCGCGTCAAAGATCGCCTCGCGCCGCTGTGCCTTGAGGTAGGCAAAGCTGCGGGCGATGTTGTCGGTGTTTTCATCCAGCTCGATGCCCAGTGCGGTTTTGACGTGAAATTCGTGGGTTTTACCAACCAGACAGACCGCAGCCGTGTTGGCATTGATCACCGCAGCCAGCACATCGTCGTTTTCCGCCGAGATACCTTTGCGTTTGGTCATTCCAAACGCGGTCATGGTCGCCCGCGTCTTTGGAGCCTCGTCAAAAAACGCGCTGTCGGTTGGATTTGCACCCGGCCAACCACCCTCAATATAGTCGATGCCCAGCGCATCAAGGGCCTGCGCGATCCGAAGCTTTTCACTGGTTGAAAATTGCACGCCTTGGGTTTGCTGCCCATCGCGTAAAGTGGTGTCGAAAAGGTATAGGCGTTCTTTGTTCATTTGAGAGTCTCCAACACGCTTGGGTCAAAGTCTGGACCTTGGGCCCAGCTGGCTTCACCCGCAATGTCTGTCACTTGGACACCAGCGGCATTAAGCAAATCACGCAGACGATCCGCTTCGCCCCAGTTTTTATCAGCACGTGCAGTGCTGCGCTCAACCAACAGACGATCAATCACAGAGGCAATCCAACCGGCCAGATCATCCCCTTCAGAGGCAGAGGCTTCAACCACGCTCCAATCAGACACAAGGCCCAAGGTCTCTAGCCCATGCGCAAACGTTGCAAGGGCTTCGGCGGTGCGGCCCTTAGACAGAACATGCAATCGTGCCAGTGCGCCCGGTGTGTTCAGATCATTGCCCAGAACACCCATTAGTTCAGCATCCGCTTTCCAGTCCCCAGCAGCCTTTAGTATCTCTACTGTCTTGGCGGAGTACCCGTGTTTCTGCAGAACAGACATCCAATCAATAAGTGTCTTCTCTGCTTCCTGACGCTTGGTCTCTGTCCAGTCCATAGGTTTGCGGTAATGCGTGGATAGCATCACAAGGCGAATGACCTCTCCCGATACCCCCTGATCCAATAGATCACGGACCGTAAAGAAGTTACCTAAGCTCTTGGACATCTTCTTGCCCTCTACCTGTAGCATCTCATTGTGTAACCATAAGTTCGCGAAATCGTGCCCTGCGCATTTTGACTGTGCGATCTCGTTCTCATGGTGTGGGAAGGTGAGGTCATTCCCTCCTCCGTGAATATCAAACTGTGCGCCAAGTAGGTCATGGGCCATGGCAGAGCATTCAATATGCCAGCCCGGACGTCCACGGCCCCATGGGCTATCCCAACCGGGGATATCTGCGCCTGAGGGCTTCCATAGGACGAAATCCATTGGATCTCGTTTATATGCGGCTATCTCTACACGTGCCCCCGCAATCATATCATCTACGGAACGGCCAGAGAGTGATCCGTACTCTGCGTAACTAGAGACAGAGAACAACACGTGCCCCTCAGCAGCATAGGCGTGTCCCTTCGAAATCAGGTCTTCGATCATAGCAACCATAGGCGCGATGTACTCGGTGGCACGTGGCATGTGGTCAGGTTCGATCGCCCCCACTGCCCCCATGTCATCAAGGAACCACTGGATCGTCTCATCCGTTATATCACCAATGCTACGGCCGCTTTCAGCTGCGCGTGCGTTGATCTTGTCATCTACATCCGTGAAGTTGCGCACGTAGGTGACTTGTTTGTCCCCATACACATGACGCAGCAATCGGTTGAGCACATCAAACACAATCACAGGACGCGCGTTCCCAAGGTGGGCGCGGTCATATACCGTGGGCCCGCAAACATACATCCGCACGTTTTTGTCATCGATGGGCGTGAACTGCTGCCCTTTGGTCCGTGTCTTTGTGTTGTATAGATAAATGTCAGTCATGGTGTACGTCCTTGCGCAAGTCAGCGCAGGCTTAACAATTCTAGTCTGAAGATGAAATGACAGAAAGCCCCGCTGGAATGGTTCAGCAGGTAATGCAGCAAATAATAATGAATGAGCGTTGTGTCATGACAGATTATTAGCCTTTGAAGGGGCGCTAGGTCAAGTATTTGGGAAGGTCTACATCTGTTAAACCGCCCATGGCTGCAGTGTAGTTGGGGCGAATGCAGCAAGATCGCTTCGCGTTCAGATTGACAGTCCTGAGGTATTCCAAGAGTGTCCGTTTTCAGATATTGGAGACTGAGATGGCTTTACCCGAAAAAATGTCTGGCGTTGCTCTTATTGGCATCGGTGGTTCCGAAATGCTTGAATGGCGCGATGACCTGACTGTACCTGCCCCCTCTGAAAACGATGTAATCGTCAGGGTCAAAGCCGCGGGGGTCAACAACACGGACATTAATACGCGCAATGGGTGGTATTCAAAGGGTGATTCATCTCCTGATGATGCAGCATGGACCGGCTCCCCCCTTACATTCCCACGCATTCAAGGCGCAGATGTTTGCGGCGAAATTGTTGCTGTAGGCACCGCAGTTGATCCTGCCCGCATTGGCGAACGGATATTAATCGAACCATGCCTTCGTGAGGTGAATGGCAAAACGCTAGAGACGGCTTGGTACTTCGGGTCTGAGTGTGACGGTGGCTTTGCTCAGTATACTCGAATTGCTAACCAATACGCGCACGCAATCGATTGCGAACTGACCGACACTGAATTGGCATCCTTCCCTTGTTCGTACTCTACAGCCGAAAATATGCTGACACGTGCCAACCTGCGCGAGGGTGAGACAGTATTGGTAACTGGCGCATCGGGTGGTGTCGGATCCGCAACTGTACAGTTGGCGCAAGCGCGGGGTGCAAAGGTGATTGCAGTTACCAGCGCTTCCAAGGCAAAGGCCCTCTTAGAATTGGGTGCACTGAAAACCATCGATCGAGGTGATGAACTAATTGCTGCTATCGGAGCAAATAGCGTTGATGTCGTCATTGACTTGGTCGCTGGCCCCCAGTGGCCCGCATTGCTTGATGTATTGCGCCCTCGTGGGCGGTACGCTGTAGCTGGTGCAATCGCTGGTCCGATCGTTGAACTGGATGTACGCACCCTCTACCTTAAAGACCTCAGCTTTTTTGGCTGCACGATCCTTGAGCCACAAGTGTTCAAGAACCTTGTAAAGCGGATCGAGTGCAAAGAAATTGCGCCTCTGGTCGCTGAGACCTATCGGCTGCGCGACATCGCAAAGGCACAAAGTGCTTTTAGCGAAAAAGGACATATAGGTAAGATCGTTCTTGAACTCGATTAAAGACAATCAGCGGGCCATGTAAATTTATGCATCTGGCCCCTATCGCTGTCTTTCCCCGTACAGAGCCAATTGACAATATCGCGCGGCTCTGTCCCCCTGTGTCGAACGACACGCTTGCAGGATGACACCTTATGAAACTCTCCCAACGTATCTCTGATCTACTAGGTGATGGTTCTGACGGTTGGGAGGTGTTCATCAAAGCCCGTGAGATGATTAAAGGCGGTATTGATGTGGTGGAACTCACTATTGGTGAACACGACATCCGCACCGCTGCGTCTATTTTACAGGATATGCACAAGGCTGCTATGGGTGGGCATACCGGCTATGCCTCAGTCCCTGGCACAGCTGCATTGCGACATACTGTGGCCAAACGTGTCCAAGAGCGTACTGGCGTCCTTACAGGTCCTGAGAACGTGTTGATCACTCCCGGGGGGCAAGCCGCATTGTTTGCCGCGCACATGGTCGTATGTGACGCGGGTGATACAGCACTTTATCTTGATCCGTTCTATGCTACCTACCCCGGAATGTTGCGCGGTGTGGGTGCGATGCCAAAGGCAATCCAGACACGAGCAGAGGATGCATTCCAACCCCGCGCAGACGATATTGATGCCTGTGCAGCGGGTGCTAAGTCACTGCTGATCAACACACCAAACAATCCGACAGGTACAGTCTATTCACTTGAGACGCTGGAAGGCATCGCAGATGTCTGCAAAGCGCATGATTTGTGGCTGATCTCTGATGAAGTCTATGACACTCAAGTGTGGGATGGTGATCACATCAGCCCGCGCGCATTGCCCGACATGGCACAACGCACTTTAGTTGTGGGCTCGATGTCCAAATCCCACGCTATGACGGGATCGCGGTGTGGATGGGTCGTTGGACCAGCTGAAGTGATCGAAAGCCTGATCAACCTTGCCACACACACTACATATGGCGTTGCTGGTTTTATTCAGGACGCCTGTGAATTTGCCCTAAACCAAGGGCCTGCGTTTGAGGAAGACATTGCTGCGCCTTTCCGCCGCCGCCGCGCGCTCGGCCAACAAATCCTAGAGCACCAAAGCACCGTTGGGCTGATCCCGGCACAGGGTGCAATGTATATGATGCTGGATATTCGCGCGACTGGAATGAGTGGCGAAGCCTTTGCCTATGCATTGCTAGAAGCGCACCATATTGCTGTTATGCCCGGAGAAAGTTTTGGCACAGCAGCAGCAGGCCATATCCGGGTGGCGATGACCATTGAGGATAGTGCGTTTGTGCAGGCGCTCGAAACCCTATGCGAGTTTGCGGATACTTTGGTCGTTTAAAAAATTTAGTAGTGCGACATTTTTTGTTTGCCATTATTGTTTGCCTCTTTCCAATGGCTAGCACCGCACAGCCCTATCCTTCGCCAATCTCGCCGCGTGTAAACGATTTTGCCCAATTACTCGATGCAGAGGGTTTGGCAGAGGTACGCGGCATGCTGAAATCGTTCTAGGCCCATTCAGGCATTCAAATGACAATTATCACGTTGGAAAGCCAAGCGCCTTATGCGCCCAACGAAACACTAGAAGAGTTCGCCACTAATCTGTTCAACAACTGAGGCATTGGGGATGCGGCGCGCAATGACGGCATATTGGTCTTGATCCTACCAGATGTCCGCTCCATGCGGATTGAACTGGGTGCTGGATACGACGCAAGTTAGAACACAGAGGCTGGTCGGGCCATTGACCGCAGTTATTTGCCATCTTTTCGCAGCGATAAATGCGCACTTGGGATTATAGACGGTGTAGCGGATACAATCGCCCTGCTAGCCCGTCCCTATGCAAAGAGGCAACCTACCCCAAAATCAAACGACAGCCCGCTGGCATTCATCGTTGGTCTTTTCGCGGCTGATGTATTCACCTTAAGCCGCTGGCTGGGTGATAGGACCACCAAACTGCGCAAGTGCTCATTTTGCATGCATCACCGTGCTCTACGGATCAGACGAAAGACCACCCGCAGTGCCAGCATCTACGCCGAAGTATCGGGGCGCAAAACGTTGCACTGTCGCAATTGCGACCATTCTGAAGGCTGAAACTACGTGATCAACCGCCGCTCTGTTGCCAAAAACCGCAGATTTGGTGGTGGGCGCTCTCGCGGTGTCGGTGCATCTGGACGCTGATAAAATAGGGGTGCGCAGTTGCACCTCTGCCAAATTAACCCAAATTGAAAACGAAACGATATGCGCAAAGGCCGGTGTCGCGGTCACGACTGGGGCTACAAATGTCACTAAAAGCTTCATTTCAAAATCCTGCTCATAATTCACCTTACCACCGACTTATTCAACAGTGCCGGCCTGCAGAGACTGATCCATTTACCTGTGCAAAACCGTTGCTCGGAACAAATTGAATTTCAGCATTCTAGTGCCAAAATCACCAAACAACTTGTGCACTTTCACACCGCGCAAATCTCCACAAAAATTGAATAGCATCTACAGTAATCCTCCGCGCGGATGATGCAAAAGCGACATAGGTCGCAAATAGGCTCGACAGAGCACATCTGTTCGCCGCAAAATTCATTCAAGGAACGTTTGGGAGGACGCCAATGCAGGAACCATTCTGCAAAATTGATCTGATTGTGCGCACTATAGGCGCAGAACGTGGTCGTGCGGCGCGGGGGCGACCTACTTTGAATTGATCAAACGCCATTTGAAATCAATTCGACACTCTACCCAACAGGATACATCTGATGAACGACGAAACCCCATCACGTAGCGCTGGGCGTAGCGGTGGCCGCGCCGCACGCCGCGCAGCCCGCGCAGCACCTTTAGCAGCAAATATGCGCCCCATTCGCCCCGGTATGGACGGTGGACACTATAACCCCCTCACAGATATCGATGTGCAGAACATTCACGAAGCAGCACTAACCGCCCTTGAAACCATCGGGCTGGCCGATGCCCCCCCCTCAGGTGTGGCTTACCTAACAAGTGTTGGTGCCATTGAGGGCGAAGACGGCCGCATCCGTTTCCCTCGTGCCTTGATTGAGGACACAATCGCTAAAGCCAACCGTTCGATGACATTGCACAGTCGTGACGGCCTTCACGATTTGGATCTGGGCGGCAGCCGCGTCCATTACGGTACTGCGGGTGCTGCAGTTCATTTGGTAGACGTTCATGGCCGGCATTATCGTGAGTCCACGATCCAAGACTTGCATGACGCAGCGCATATCTGTGATACCTTAGACAATATCCATTTTTGCCAGCGACCGATGGTTGCGCGTGACATTACCGACAACTGTGAAATGGAATACAACAGTGTCTTTGCTACCTGTACTGGAACGACCAAACACATTGGCATGTCCTTTTCCGAACCAGAGTTCGTGGCACCCGCAATTGAAATGCTGCACATGATTGCAGGGGGGGAGGACAAATGGCGCGAACGTCCATTCATGTCCAATTCCAATTGTTTTGTTGTGCCACCAATGAAGTTCGCAACCGAATCCTGCCAAGTAATGGAAGAATGTATCAAGGCTGGCATGCCTGTTCTGCTGCTATCTGCAGGTATGTCTGGTGCCACAGCTCCCTCCACAATTGCAGGCGCTATCGTACAAGCGGTAGCTGAATGTTTGGCAGGTTTGGTCTATGTGAACGCAGTAAAACCATGCGCGCCAGCGATCTTTGGCACATGGCCCTTCGGACTGGATTTGCGCACAGGTGCTATG
>Ga0206126_10003287_pt1 | contig 16522 bp, 15 predicted proteins | sample Helgoland_Spring_5_FD_148621 | JGI IMG/M metagenome (GOLD analysis project Ga0206126, IMG submission 148621) | Pelagic subsurface seawater microbial communities from Kabeltonne, Helgoland, North Sea - Helgoland_Spring_Bloom_20160412_1 | ecosystem: Environmental > Aquatic > Marine > Epipelagic ...
TCCTTGAGCGGCCCCTGTAATAGCATTACCAGTTTTTTCACTAGCACCAAGACCTTCAGCTGCCCTCCCCAGAAATGGAGCGGCAGCACTCAGAGCAAAGCTACCTATAAATCCTTTTTGAGTAATCCCTTGATTTCTTTGGAATCTCCTATTTTTGATATCTTCCTTCAATTGGGCTTTCGCAAGGGGGGTTAGATTCTTATCCTGCTCAAAACTTTCTTCTAACTTTCTAAAACTTGGCAGACCAATCCTCCCCAGCCCTTTGCGGCTTTGCTTTTGTATTTCTCTTTGAGCTGCACCAACTTGTTCTTGGGATATTTGCTTATCTATTTCAAAGAATCTATTACCAACAGAAGCTCTAACTTGTTTCCTAACTTCCTTTTTTAATGCCTTTCCTTCTGGAGTTTTATTTAACTCATCATTAGTAAGGCCTCTTTTATCTTGTTGCCGCGCTATCTCTTTTCTATACTCGTCCGCCTGAATATTAGCTCTATCTTTTGCTGAAAATCTAGTATTTATCCCTGCTTCTTTTTGACCTTCAAATATTTCTTTCTGACTGCCGAACCTTGCATCCTCTTGGAAACCTCTAAGATCTTCGTTCCTTCTTCTTTGTGCCCGGATTTCTTGTGCTCTTTTATTCCTCCTAAGTTGCTCATCTCTCGCATCATTTTGTTTATTAATAATATCTGCCCTGTCAAGAGATTTTTGTCTTTTACTAAATTCCGCGAATCCCCCACCTGAACTGCTAAGATCTTCAAAACCTCCTGAAGCTCCTCTATTTATTAGGTTTTTCCTAGCAATTGTCTTGGATGGAGCATCGGTAGATATTAAAGAGTCAAATGTTGATCTTCCGCGATTTTGCTTGGCCAATGTACTGAACCTTTCTCTTCTAGCCGATGGGTCGGAAGTATCAAGGTAAATATCCTTACCCCCTCTTTTAGCGATAGCACCAGCCGTAGCGGGTAAAATTTTGTTCTGACTTCTACTGGAGGCCCCTGCTGGATTCTTACCAGCATTCTTTCGGAGCCATTCTTTATCCTTATTAGTCAGGGGTAACCCGTTTTCTAGTTTACCTTTTATAGCGATTTCTCGTGTGCTTCCTGCAGCGAAATTAAATCCTTTCTTATTTAACATCCCGCCTTTCATCATTTCTTTGTTTAAAACAATGTCCCCAGATTTATTAGGGATAATGAGCTCTTCGCTATTAACAACCGCTGGACCCTTTTTACCTCTGCCATAATTAAATTTTTCAATAACTTGGACTCTTGCTTTAGACGTAGCACCTCCTACATTTTTATTAATAGCATTTTGCTCTCTAACAATTGCATCTGGTATTGTTCCTTCCGCCCTAGACCCCACTCCGCGCCCTAGCACTCTTGAAGTAGCCGTCTGCCTCATAGTATACCCAGAGCTATCAGCCGCTATAACCAAGCCCTTCTTTCTTATGGCATCTGCAGTTCTGACATACTGTAATTCTTGAGCTGTTTGAATAGCAAGCTGTTTTTGTAAAATCCCAAGAATAACTCTTTCTTTTTCAGCTTGCGAAGTGGCTAAAGTAAACTGCTTTTGCTCCTCAATAGTACCTTGTTTTAACAGGCTTAAAGTAGCAGCTTGATTCTGTTCTCTATTTTTTTGACCCTTGTTAACCCCAGTTAATGAAAGTAAAGATGCACCACCCTGAATTAATGTGTTAGAAAATAGATTTTTAATAACTGCAGCAGCAGCAACAAGTCCAGGTCCAGTTAAAACTTTTGCGAAGCCTTCTGCAGCATCACGTAAAAGTCCGAATTCTTTGGCCCCTACAATAGCTTTATTTAAAATACTAATTAATGCATTAGATCCAGAAAATGTATTTCCTTGAAAAGCTTCTAAAATGGAATTGATGTTTAAAACAAGATCTTTAATTGCTCCACTAGTCCCTAGCTCTCCAACACTATTTAGAATTTTCCCAATACTAGAACCAATTGTCTTAGATAACCCCGCAATAGTTTGATTGTATGCTTCATTTGCCTTGTTAGCTTCATTAGTAGCTTGAAGTGATTTTAGGGCTGCAGCATCAGCGACGCTATATGAGTTAGATAAATCATCGAATGCAGCAGATAACTTGGAAATTTGAAACTGCCCTGCAGCTGCAACTCCAATTTGAGTCGCTAAACCTTGGTTATTGGCATTTTGGGCTGCTTTATAAGCAATTGCGACTTGACGCAATTTTTCAAATCCGTTTGAGCTTTCATCTATTTGAACGCCCAATGCTTTTAATTCGGCGACGCGAGTCGGTAAATTCAGTCTAGTAAAAACGGTCTTAAGACCTTGACCAATAGTTGCGCCACCAAGACCAGTTCTCTGCTTAATCGCAGTGATAACGCCCAATAGCTCATTGAATGAAACCCCAGCACCTTGAGCTACAGAAGCAGAACGAGCTAGTGCACTAGCTAAGTCATCCGAAGAAACGGCAAAAGATGTTTCAACAGCACGGAGCTTATTGATGACTTGAGTAGATGTTAAAGCTTCCCTTTGGAAACCATTAATAGTTGCTGTAAGTGCGGAAATTGCTTCATCAGTTTTTAAAGTAGTTAATCGAGTAAGAATTAAGGCATCAGTAGTACGTTGTAATGTTTGCTCAACCGATAAACCCTGACGGGCAAATTCTTGAGCAGTTTGCGCTACTTGCTGGAAAGACTGGCCAGTTTGTTTTGCAACATCAAACAAGCTATTCCCAAACTGTTTAATTGTACTGTTAGATTGACCTAAAATACTGTTAATGGATGTAAGTTGCGATTCAACTTCTATAATTGTAGTTACTAGTTTTACGAAAGACCTTCTAACTCCCTCAATAACTGCAACAGACGCCCCGAACGCAATAACACGGGCATTAGAAGCTTCTAGCGATTTGGTAAACTCGTCAGCCTTGCCAGTAATACGACCCAAGGCCTGCTCTCCCTTTCGGGTGCTTAAATTGACCCCTTTACGTTCGAGTCTGCGGACAGCCGTATCGACTTTCCGATTTAAATTTCGCGTATCCGCTCCTACTATAATTTCTAAATCACTTTGAGCCATAACCTAAATATTATTACATCAAATATTAAACAAAGTGAAAAAAAATCCCACTGTTTCCAGTGGGATTTAATAATATATTTGAATAGAATTCTAAACGGCAGTACCATCGAGGAAAATTCCTCTGGTTGTATCATTAGAAGCTCCAATCGGAACTGAAAACGATACGGAACCGTTTCTGTCAGAGCCGATATCTACAGAGGTATTCTGACTTTCGAAGAACGCGCCTCTAACATCAATCTTGAATGACTCTGTGTTTGTCCCAGCCGTGCACGGGCTTGCAGTAATAGCAAAGTTGTAAGAGTTAATATTACAATTATTGAAAATATCTGCGAGACTACCCTCAACCAACTCAGATACTGCGAAATCCATAGATACGGTTGCAGTGATAGGTGTTTGAAGTGGACGAGCAAACACGAAGTCACTACCGAGTCTTTCCAGTGCTTCACGAGGGAAATCAACAGAAACTGAGAATGACTGGATATTTGCTTGGCTAAGATCTACACCTAGCAAATCACTTGGTAAACCAGTAATAGCAATATCACCCTTTTTAATAACTGTTGGCATCGCGCTAGTTCCAGTTGATGCAACGGGGAGCGTATAGGTTTGAGCAATAGCAGACCCATCAATTGGGTTAATCGCTGGCACATCAATTGATCCATCAGCAGTTTCAACTGAGTAGTTTGAGCCTTCTACGGAAACACTAGCTTCCATGAAACCACCAACAGATGCGGAAACCGAGTAAGATGAAATAAATCCGTTTCCGATACCTATAACAAAATCCTCTGAAGTAGTTGTGTAACCAACTGCATCTGTTCCTTGCTTTGTATATAGTGCAAAATAGTTCTTGTCATCTTCGGTTCCGTCCAAAAGACCGCCAGCGATAGAGGTACTACCATCAATTGGTAGTCCCAATGCGTCCTCGTTATGTCCGTCAGTTACATAGTATGTAAACTCCATTGTAGGAGTAGGAGAGGTGTTTAAAACTCTGTCCAAAGCAGCTGTGCTGCCGAATTGATTAACATCCTCCAAAGGGATGTCGAAAGTATCACTAACAGATTGGATACGGTGAAGTTGTGCTATCGAAGTATGTACTCCAGTCGCTGGTGACGGGCCTACGAAAAGTCCAGCCGATCCATATTTTACTTGTGTTCTAGCCATAATTTAAAAATAGTTGAGGGTTGTATTTAATATTACAAATTTTTTGATTTAATGAGAAATTAAATTCTTGGAAATTTATAATATAACAATCTAAATTCTGCATAACCTAAATAAAAATTATCTCTACCCTTAGATGACATTTTGGTGGTATTGGTTATAACTCTATCTACAGTCGCTTTCTGTATCGAATCTGGATACGCCGAATATAAGCCAGTATAATTAAATTCCCCATTTTTCAAATCTCCATAAATATTGAAAGGTATATCTTGAAAATCTATAACTGGGAAGCAAGTTTGATTTAGGTCTTCAAAAATACTCAGTGCTCCATCCATTAAATAAGCATCATCTGAAATTACAATGGCTTGATAGTTTGACTCACTCTCGTCCATTCCTCCGAAAGCGAAGGGAGTATTCTTGCCATCTTTATGGCTCAAAATAATACAGGGAGCATTAATCTTTAGATCATTCGACCCGTCAATGAAGTCTATAGGGTCTTGCGCATTAAAAGATTTCTCCACAAATAGCTCCACATCCTTTTCATTCCTAAAATAAAAGTTTAAATCTTTCTTGGCGTAAACCCCTGATATTTGGGTAATCCCGCTATGATACGCCCCCCCATTCATAAAGTTTAAATTAAGTCCGCTAACACCTCTATCAACAAAATTACCCGCCCCATCAAAAACTCCGTTAGGAATAACAGCTCCCGAAATGGAGGAATCATAAACCCATTGGGCGGCAGGACTAGATGAAAAATCTAATCCATTAAATAATATTTGATCAGAAGGATAAAGTTCTCCAGTTATATTTGTGTAAGCTTGTCCCTTGCTAATAATCTTATGTTCTAAGAAGAAAGCTAGGCTTGAGCCTAATTTATGTTTAAATTGTGGATTCATAATTTATTTTTTTGCTAAATTTTCTGAGAAATACTTTCTAATTCTTTCGATATAACCATCATCCTGTATTGGTGTGATTGGATCTTTAACATTTCCCTTGAGCTGATAACCGAATTCTGAGCGACCTTCGCCCGGTTTATAAGCGAATTTTTCTACTCCACTCAAGCCTCTTTCAACCCCCTCGACCCAAGTTTTTGATATCCAAGGAAGATTTAAAATATATTCTGAATAGATATCCTTAGAACTGGGAAATTTTACTTTAAATTTATATGTTGCTCCTCGCGAAGATTTTCCCGTTCTGGTTCTGACAGTGCTCTTAGAAGTCATACCAATCCGGTTGCTCATAGCCCGTTTTAAGTTTTCTACTGGCAGTTCCCCTTCTTCGAATCCAAAATAACCAATAGTTTTTGGGTCTCCTTCTATCTTCTGGGATACGGGATCAGAATCGATATCATCATCTAACATTGATTTCGCGATGCTCAACTTGTTTTTAGCTTTACGCATCATAAAGTTTTTAGCTTTCTGACCCGTCAAACTTTTTTGGACTTTAGCATCTATTCTTCTCTGAAAAATCGGCATAGGTATTATTACACAAAAATACCCCTCTGGAGAACTTCACTACTTTATCTCTTCAAAGTAAAATTTATAAAAATTATCCTGCAAAAGGCCGTGCTTTAAAGGTTCCGATCTACGACTGTACCACCTTCCGTCCCACTCGATCCTTTCTGCGTCTTCAAGTAGAGAGTTGCCTGTTGAATCCGTAATAACCTTCAATATTGTCTGAGAAACTTCTGGTAACGGCTCTGAATTGCTTCCGAAATTTATTTTGTAAAAATTTTCAGATCCATTAACAAAAGATGTTCTGGCATAAAATAGTCCGCTCTGCTTTGTAGTAACAACTTCGGTATTAAGCGGCGAAGCCCCATAAAATGCATTGTGATTTATATTATGAGAGACCACTGTCTGACCACCTTCGGAAACTGCATAAAAAGGATTTCTTTTAGCAAAGTTATAATGAAGTTCCGAGAATGCCTCGTTTACCAATGACTCCTGCTCTGCTGATAAATAACTCATTATTGCCAGTGTCCACTCCAGCTCTGCTTTGTATCTCTTGGTCCGCTCCTATTATGCTTCCACAAATTTGCCAAATCATTGGCTTCTCGATCCGAGTCTTTAGCCAAATCGTTATAGGCACGAGCAACATCTTTATTATTAACGAAAGAAACGGATGATTGATCGTCTTTAAGAGATAAAAGGTTATTATTGCTAGTCGAAATCAAAGAGGTTCTAGCTTTATTTTTATAATAAAACCCGTAATATATAGCTTTTAATATATCTTTTTCGTCGTGCCCAAGCTGCGGGGAATAATCACCAGAATCGTAAGAGTAGAATGTTGAAATTTTATTGTTTAATTTGCCAACGTTCGACTCTAACCAATAAAAAATACTACCAGTCGTAGGATTAGCTGGTGATTCCAGTTCTTGATGTATTTCATAGGCTACGCCTGAAAGTGGTTGAAATTCTGCCATGTTCATTATTACACAAAAAGGCGAAGATGGAGAAGCTTATTGGGCTTGCCTCTTTAATATTCTAAAATATAAGTCGGCAATGTTTTAGGGCTTGTAGGCCCAATTCATTAAACTAACATCTCTTTTAGAAGGGCAAAGAATTTTGCCTCCATCTTTCTTGATAGTAGTTTTTTCTCCTTGTTCTGCGCCTTTCATCCGAGATACAAAGCTTATTGTTCTATTCGCAGATTTAACGTCGCTCATTGTCCACTCACTCTTCTTTTTGGATAATAATCTCAAATTTCTTTCAATTGGCCCACGAGACAGACTGGCAGTTTTGCTACATGGATTTTCTGACCATTTCTTTAAGGAGCTATAGCTCATATTTACAGTCTTCTTGTATTTACTGTAAACCTCAGAAATTTTTTCTTCACTATCTTCTGCGATAATTTTTTCAGTTTCTAAACCAAACTCTTCACAATAATTGCTGTAATCCTTATCTTCTGCTACTTCGAATTCCCAAAGATCCAAATTAATTTCATAGCCCTTCACGCTTTTTTTAACTTGCTTGTCGCTAGGCTTCTTACCTTCTTTATTGGTTTTGCCTCCTCGCTTTTCATATTCTTTTAGAATCCACATATTCTTTACATAGGAATCCTTTTCGAATTTTTTATCAGCTTCTTTCTTTACTTTTTCGTAAAGATCTTCATTAAGATAAGTTATTTTTGCCATAAAGTTTGTTTTATTTACCCTTAGCTAAGATTCTTTCCAATTCGGCTTGTTTTTTCTTGGTCAATCTTTTCTTTTCTCCAGCCTGTGTAATCTTCTGGCCCGTTTCTTTTCTAAAGGCCTCCACACATCGCTTCTCAAAGCTTGGACGGCCTTTCGTGCGGTTATTGGGTCTTATTCCGTATTGCGACATGCCATGCCTGTAAAGCGAGTCTACGTCCATCTTGGCAATCTTGCATGCGTAATCTACTGCTCCAGAGCAATCTAAAATTACTTGTTTATTCCCTAGAGCCTTATTAAGCTCATTAACTCCTATTCTTCCATTTATTTTCATGATTTTCCTTGGTTTTACTTACACTATTCTTTACAGTTAAAATGTTTTTTTGTGAAATTTATTGATACTCTATGCCTTTTTAGTGTATAAAGTTTTTTCAAGAAATAGACAATAAAAAAGCCCACTCCGAAGAGTGGGCTTTAGTAAATGTTTTAAATACCGATTAAACGATAAGACCAAACAGGTTACGAGGCTCTACTGCAAGATAGCCAACTTCCGCTTCGCCCCACATGCCAGTCTTACCCTCACGAGCAACAAACTGATCATCAGGAGAAACATTGAAGTTTGCACCAGTTTCGCCGTCTTCGATTTCAACCTTAAGGAGGCCGTTAACATCGACTTTACGAGAAAGACCGAGAACGAACTCTTCAGTTGCACCAGCAAAGCCAGTAGCTGTAGCAGAATCGAATTTTTCACCAGCATCAGGATATTCAACCGAACCAGCAAGAGTATCGAAGATAGTATTGAAATCTTGTCCAATACCCATTTCGTTAAGCTGGATGATTTCAGTTCCGTAGATGGAAGGGATACCACCAGAAGCATAAACGCTTTCACGAACGCTATCAGGAGCAGCAACTGCTGTTGATTCGTTGCTATCAGGAACACCACGAGTATTCATTGGCTGATAAGCAATTGCACGGATCTCTTCTACCATTTCAGGTGACATGATCAAAGTATCGATAGCACGAGTGCTATTGTCGATACCCGATGGTGTATCACCAAGGCCAGAAGTAAGGATACGAGCAGCCATTGTTTGAAGACGGTTAAAGTCATCAAGTCCAAGCTGACCTGCTGTGTTCGAGCGGATAAGGTGTTTGCCACCGTTAGTTGTCGAATTTGCAAGTGCATCTAGAATTGGCTGGATACCTTGGCGTTTCATCTTGAAGCGGACTTCGTTGATAAGCTTGCGGATACCATTCTCTGCGTGGGAGATACGACCAGCCTTAAGATACTTCTTATAGAACGCAATTGCGGAACTAATGAAAGCAGTGCTGAAAGCAACATCGTCTGCACCAGTAAGTTGGTTGTAAGCAAGATCTCCAGGGCGACTTGAGAACGACACACGAACATAATCTGCATCAGAGATGTTGTGATAGTCATCAAGAGGGATAGTACGAGGCTCGTACTCACCAACAGAAAGAGTGTCGTAGAAACTATCGATTACGTTTGTTTCATCAAGTACTTTCTTGGCAAGAGGACCGACAAGACGGGCGAATACTCTCATTGCTTCACGAGATGCTTCGTTATCACGAGATCCCATAGCTTTGATAAGTTCGATATGTTCAGGTTTTTCTTTTAATTTAATTTTCATATAAATAATTCCGTTTATGATTAGAGGGTTAATTCGATGTTAACATCGCCTTGGCGAGTTCCAGCAGAAGAAAGAACTTTTGCTACAACAAGTCCAGCACCAGCGGTAGCTGGATTGACGACTCTGAATCCACCATTAGCACCAGCAGCAAGGCCAGAGCCGGGCTGAGGGTTGCCATTAACAACACTGCTGCTAATCCAGAAGTTACCGCGAGTAGCGATTTGGATTGGCTTGCCAGAAGCAACGAAGCCATTCTCATCAGCCCAACGTTGGTTGAAGCCATCGATCTTGTTGCCGTGGTTGTCAGTAAGTGCAGTTCCTTCGAGTGTGATACCGAGGATACCAGCAGCCAAATCGCCACTAGTAGCTAGTTCAACAGTCCAAGGAGATTGGAATTGATTAGAGAAGACGCCATCATTAGAAGCGCCAACTGATTGATTTTGAGCGTAGTAAGTGTCGCTGTCAGGGTCAAAAGTTTTAACCTTGACAAGATCACCAGCTTCGCCAGTAAAGTCTGCTCTAAGATGCGAACGAATGTCGTACGGAGAGATATTACGAAGGGGTTTTAGTTTTAAGTCTTTGAATGCCATAATTTTTATTAGTTAAATGTTATTACAATTATTTTTTTACGATGTGAAATTATTTTCCTTCAAGCTCTAATTCGAATTCAGTGAATTGATCTGCAAGGGAAACTTTTTCTTCATGTTGGGTCGATGCTACTTCTTGTTTTACATCTTCTTGTGCAGATGCAATAAGCTTTGCAGCGTCTTCCTTTTCACGAGATTCTTTTTGCTCTTCAGTTTCTTCAGTTGAAGATTTGGCTTTAATAGCTTCTTCTTCTTCTTGTTTCTTTTTCATTTCTTCGGCTTTTTTAGCTTTATAGTCTTTAGACTTTTCTTTAGCAAAAACCTTGAAATCTTCGAGCCAAGCATCGTAACCACCTTCGTCAAGACTCTTGATTTGTTTAGCAATAACTTTAGAGTCATCAGCTTCAAGATCATAATCTTTTTCTAGTGCTTCCATACGTTCGCTGAAAATGCGAGTTTGTTCTTCCGCGACAAGTTTGGCTTTAATCTCTTTCAGTTCTTCTTCAGAAGCTTCGGATTTCTCCTTAAGCTCTGTAAGTTCTGCTTCAATTTTAGCTTTTTCTTCGGCGGCCTTTACTTTCGCTTCTTCGAGTTCTTTCTTCTCAGTAGCAAACTTGGCGCTCTCATCACGGATCGCATCAGCAATTGCAGAAGCAGTTACTTTATCGAAATTCGCTTCAAGAGAGGCAAGGAGTTTATGATCAACTTCTTCGCTTTCGCAAACAGAAGCTAATACAGTTTTATAATCTTCTTGATTTTTAATTTTCATAGCTGTATATTTCTTTACATTTATTTTTTTTGAATGTGAAATTTCTTTTTTCTTTTTACTTGTTCTTTTAACTTCTTGATCTTCATAATCTTTTGAAGCTTCTACTTTAATTTTCACATCTTCTTCTGTTTCACTAGTAAGGATACCTTTAACATCAGCGGCAGGATTGCCTACTATACCAGCTCCCAAAAATAGTTTCGGACCTTTTACTAGACGGTAAATTTCTTTACCCTCATATTCTCCAGAGCCGCCGTTATCTTTTAAAAACGGAACACGCTTTTCTATTTCAGATTCATCATCAATTATTTGTGCTTGATTAACAAATTTTGAACCTTCCATGATCGCGAACTCTTTGAAATAAACTTCCCAACTGAATGATGCTTGCCCATATTTCAAAGAATTTTTATCAGAAGCTTCTACAAGTAATTCGGCCAAATCTGGGTTAATACTGCGCCAAACAAAACCGCCACCAGAAGCAACTATTGGTTTGTTCAAATCTTTAATATCTTCTTCTGGAATTAAATTTCTTTCATTCGCATATTCACGGAATCCATAAGAGAAAAGAGATCCGACGACAACATCTTCATCATGTTCAAGGTTCAAATATTTATGAGGAATTTGCTTGGCCAGTGCTATTGTATCTTCAGTTGTGATTGCATGCCCATTTTTATTAGCCATCCCCCCTACCCATAAATCAGCAGAAATATACAGAAGGTCTTTGTTCATCTCTATTTGTTCTTTAGGTACATCAAGCAATGCTTTCAAAGAATCTAAAGATGCCAGTGCGAGATGTTCATCTCTTTCTTTCGGATGAATAACTTGGTATTCCGCAGTTATTTTTGTGGAAAATGGATAATCTTTTTTAATTTGATCTTTATTCATTAGTAAGTTGCCTCTAAGGATTTGCCTTCATAGCTTGCATAGATTGTACGCTTCTTAACTTCGTAATCTTCCCCCATGCCCAAAGTTTCAATCGCTGTTTGCATTTGAGATGGTGTTTGGGGGTTAGGTAAGTGACCTTCTTTATGCTCGTAAAGAGCTTTTGCCAAATAATCGATACGCTGATTCATCCAACTCAACTCTTTATTAATAGAAGAAGACATGCCTTCCATACATCTGGCAATCTTTTCGTCGATCTCGTAACTGGAAGTTCCAGATCCCTCTGGTCGATCGGAATAATCATAAGCTAAAGTAACAGTCCCATCGCTATTTTCCTCTATTGACCCCTCTACTTTCTGCTCCTTTTGAAAAATTTCTGCCACAATTGAATTACTAAATTTTAATTTATTCATAAATTTTATTACAATTTTTGTTCATTTTGGTGAAATTAAAAGCACTCAGAGTTATCAATGGTATTATAAAAGTAAAATTATTATATTTGTTTCACTTTAATTGCTTGGTGCATCCCTGCGAGAATGCCAGACTAAAGCGCCCAGAAAAGCGTCTAATTCAAAATCATCACAAATTTTATCGATCTCTTCTTGCATCTTTGGGTCCTCATTAATTGATTTGTTTTTAATCACAGAGGCAACAGCTTTTCCCCACTCAGTTTTTTTATAATTTTCGACAACCTTTTTCGCAATTGAATTGGCAAAATCAACTTGGGAATCTGTAAGTTTCTTAACCTTGTAACTACCCTTAAGTTTTTTAATTACATTTTCTTTAATTTTATCCATCTCTATTAGACAAGATTGTATTTCCTTCAGGGAGATACCCCCGATACCGCCGACAACTCTGCTTTGTCTAGGTCCGCCAATCGGAACGCCACTACCAGCTGGTCTTCCTCTTTCTTTTTTTATTTCACTTTTACGAGATGAACCAGAATCCTCATCTGTTGGGTTGTAATTCATTTGTGGTTCATAAAGGCTATCGTTTTTCAATTTACGATACTCTTTTTGATTTTCAAGGCTTTCTGATTTTTCTGGGAGAATACCATCTTCGATTGCTGTATTTAACTCTTCTGGAACCAAAAATCCCAATTCGGCCATGCGAGTGTAAACCCTGTTCATTTGGGTTTGGTCTTCAAGGCTAATAGAAGAGAGTTTTACTGTCGGAGGGTTTGTATATCCCATAGCTTTGCAAATATTCCCGATTTCCCCTTCAATCCATTCTTTGAAAATAGACTGCCCCCTCTTAAGTCGCTGGCAAAATACCCTAACTTTAGTCATTTGGTTGGAAAACTTCTCGTTGCTGCCAAAAATTGACTGCAATCCTTCGCGAATATCCTCATTTACCTGAGCATATTTTTCAACTCCTACAACTTTGGTAATATCTGGAATAACATATTCAACTTCAGTAGTGTAATCTGCAACAAGAACTCTCTGGGTTGACTCATTATTAAAAAGCTGCCTCATGTAAGCTAAATGCTCTGGGTTGGGAGGCACTTCGTTACCGTCAATTTTATAACCTCCCATAGTGACCTTAAGAATCATATTCTCCAAGGTCTTTAAAACTTTCCTATCAGCCTTTTTCATTTCAAGCTTTAATTCAATATCGTCTAGGACTCCATAAAAAAGTGGTACTGCAAAATATTCGTAATCTTGTTTTTGATAAAAAACAGAACTCACGTCTTTAAGAGGTATATAAATAGAAGATGTTTGAGATATTTCAGAACTATTTTTAATCGCTTGTTTTATTTCTGGACTTAATTTTTGATACAAAATCTTCTCACTTTGAGTTTGCGGATTTTTCAATCTTTTAATTTCGTAGGGACTTAAAACTTTATAAATGTCCCTGTCGTTTGTCAAACCCCCATATAAACTTACTTGGGCTGGATTAAGAATCGTATATTTTACTGGTATTTCCGCACTAGATGCATGCATCTTTAAATCTCTAGCATCTTTCATATTGATCTTCCCTTTCATCGCATACGGAAAAACGTTACAAGATCTATACAATTCTCTATAAAACTGCTCCGCAAATCCATCTATATTAATAGCCTTTAGCCAAGTCTCGCAAAAATTTTTAGCACTCTTATTGGGGGACGATAATTTAATTTTTGACATAGAGAATTCGACCATAGCTTCAATGGTGTTGCGGAATAGCTGGAATTCCTCCCAAGCTTTTTGACAAAGCCATACGGTCTCATTAATTGTAATATAGCCTCCATTATTTTTATAAAGATTCCCTCCACCAGTTAAATTGGGGAACCTAATCGATAGCTGACTGTTAACCCCTAGAGAGTCTAATCCTCTGCGACTCAAACCACCTTCTACCCATTCGCTACCAGCGAATCCAACCATTTTGTTATAATCTTCATTAGAAAAGTCAGATCCCAGTGACTTTGTCGGTTCAAATCTCTTCTGCTCATAATATTTCTTCCTATTAGTAAAATAAAGATTATCTGCCTTGTAATTATTTTTTGCCATGACAAATGTTACATTCAAAGTGAGATTTTGTGAAAATAATGAAGGTAAAAAACAAATTACACAAAGTTTTTAATAAAAGGCTAGTATAATATGCGATATTAATTTCTACATTTTTCAAAAATGTGTAATACTAATATATGGCAGATTTACAAGATTTAATTAAAAATGGTTTTTACCTTGTAGGTTTTATAACTTTGTTTGATGTCAATATATAGCCACCATGCAAAATCTTAAATTATTACAGAGCGAAATACATACTTCCTTTAATTCAGGTCTTTTTGGGTCTGGTATTTTTGAGGATAGAATTATCTCTTTAGCCTCTGGCAATCCTGTTTCACACGAACAATATGGCCATATGTATACCCATATAGTTCAAGAACTTAATAGAAAATATCATTTTTTTGGATTCGATGAAAAAATAAATCCCCCTGTTGACTGCGGATTTAGACCTCTTGAGCCAAGATCACTCTTTCATAACCATATCCTACTCGAAAATGAATACCGGCTTTTGACTGAAGACTCCCGTAATTTAAATTTAGAGTAGTATAATTAAAAAATATAATGGCAGACCAAAAAATATCACAATTAACAGAATTAACTTTAGCTGACTCAGTAACTGACTTCTTGCCAGTTGTAGACTCTGGCGCAGATGAGACCAAAAAGATTAGATTTAGTAATTTGCCGCTAAGTGATTCGGCTAAAAACTCTGTGTATACCTATACTACAGACTTTCACAGTGCTGTGGAGCAAACACGGAACATTACTGCTCCGTTGACTTATAGTCAGTATTACGGAGACGACACTACTTTAACTAGCATCTATATTGGCAGCAATGTTCCTAGTATTGACCCTTCTGCATTCGTTGGTTGTACCGCCCTGACAAATGTAACCATTGGTAACAGCATCGCAAGCATCGGTAGTAATGCATTCAAAAACTGCACTAGCCTGACGAGCGTCAACATTCCCGACAGCGTCACCAGCATCGGGATTAGCGCATTCAGTGGCTGCACTGACCTCGCGAGCGCCACTCTTCCAAATAATGCTGGCTTCACCAGAGTCGAAGATTACTTATTCTATTTGTGCAGCCTAGCGAGCATCGACATCCCCGACAGCGTCACCTATATCGGGAATAGCGCATTCCAAAACTGCGACTTGACGAGCATCACTATACCAGACAGCGTTTCCACCATCAAACTAAGAGCATTCCAAGGCTGTGACGGGGTAGAAAGTCTCACCCTCCCAAATAACGCTGGCTTTACTACCATTGATCAATTCACATTTGCTGAATGTAGCGCTTTACTGAGTTTGACCATACCCAATACCGTAACGACTATAGATTCGCACGCATTCCGCAACTGTATACTACTAGGGACAATCAACTGCCTAGCTACAACTGCTCCTGCCTTGGGTTCTAATCCGTTTTCTGGTGTAGCGGCTACAGAGATTCACGTTCCAGTAGGAGCAACAGGATACGGAACTACATATGGAGGTTTGACGGTCGTCTCCGATTTATAGTTGACTGTTAATATAATTTAATCTTCAAAAATCATGGCAGACAAAAAAATATCACAACTCACAGAACTAACGTCACCTGACCCATTAAGCGACGTTCTACCGCTTGTAGATAGCGACCTAAATCAGACAAAAAAGATTAAGTTGGCAGATCTTCCTCTGAGTGATGCGGAAAAGGGATTTCTTGTGCCATTCACTACAGATATTCAGGCTGGCGTAACACAGACTAGAAATCTTACAACTATTACTGATTTAGATGGTTATGATGGTAACACGACATTAACTAGCGTCTACATTGGAAGTAATGTCACCAGCATCGGGTCTAACGCATTCTATACCTGCAGCAGCCTGACGAGCATCACTATTCCCGACAGCGTCACCAGCATCGGGATTAATGCATTCTATGGCTGCACTGGCCTGACGAGCATAACCATTGGTAACAGCATCGCAAGCATCGGTAATAATGCATTCGCTGTCTGCACTAGCCTGACGAGCGTCATCATTCCTGACAGCGTCTCCAGCATCGGGACTGGCGCATTCCAAAGCTGCACTGACCTCACGAGCGCCACTCTTCCAAATAATGTTGGCTTCACCAGCATCGCGAATTTCTTATTCTATCAATGCAGCAGCCTGTCGAGCGTCAACATTCCCGACAGCGTCACCTATATCGGGATTAGCGCATTCCAAAACTGCGACTTTACCAGCATCACCATCCCAGACAGCGTTTCCACCATCAAACAAAGAGCATTCCAAGGCTGTGACAGGGTAGAAAGTCTCACCCTCCCAACCAATGCTGGCTTTACTACCATTGAGCAATTCACATTTGCTGAATTTAGGGCTTTACTGAGTTTGACCATACCCACTACAGTAACGACTATAGGTCTTAAAGCATTCCGCAACCTCAATGTTTTGACAACTGTTGAAATTCCCAGCAGTGTCTCCAGCATAGGACAGGAAGCCTTTCAGTTTTGTACACTACTAGGGACAATAAACTGCAATGTAAATAAAACTGTTATAGACAACGCAATTAATGTTTTCGGTGGCACGGCATCTCCTCTTACTATAAACGTACCAGCTGGACTTGGTTGGACAGCTGGACCTGGCCAAACAATTGGCGGAAACACAAACGTGAACGTTAATATAATTTAATCTTCAAAAATCATGGCAGACAAAAAAATATCAGACCTCACAGAAATAACTTCAGCAGACTCGGCAGTAGATTTTTTACCAGTTGTAGACTCCAGCGAAAGTAAAACTAAAAAAATTAAATTAGCCAACTTTCCGCTTAGTGATGC
>Ga0206126_10003291_pt1 | contig 16503 bp, 11 predicted proteins | sample Helgoland_Spring_5_FD_148621 | JGI IMG/M metagenome (GOLD analysis project Ga0206126, IMG submission 148621) | Pelagic subsurface seawater microbial communities from Kabeltonne, Helgoland, North Sea - Helgoland_Spring_Bloom_20160412_1 | ecosystem: Environmental > Aquatic > Marine > Epipelagic ...
ACGCTGGATCAGACGAAGCAACTGATATCCCAACAGGTGGTGCTGGTGCTGGTCTTTATGGCGCTGGTCGTTTCGGTTACTCAATCAACGAAGCAACTTCAACTGCTGTTTATTTAACAGGTTCAGGTGCAACTAACTTAGCTAGTGTTGGTACCGCATCTTTCTTAACATTAACTGCAAACGATTCTTCATCTGTTAATTTTGACGATGAGTGGATCGCAGCTAACACAATCGGTGATGTTGATGCTATTACAATTTTAGCAGCTGATCTTCCTGATCATGATGTTGAAGGTGTAAGAGCATTTGTTGTTGATACTATTGCGTCTGATACTAATATCACTAACCACAATCAGTTTAACAAGGTTAACTCAGACGGTACTGTAACTTTATTTGCTGAAGGTGCTACTGATGGAGATGCTTTAGTTGTTAAGTACCAGAAAGGTCCAGATAACCTCAACGATAGAGGTGACTTTGAAGAAACTGATTTCTCAGTTGGTGGTTCCATTGATATCCCATCAATCGACGTTAAGTTGAACAGTGATACTGTTACAGCGAAAACTCGTAAATTGAAGGCTCAATGGACACCAGAATTCGCTCAGGATTTGAATGCTTATCACAGCATCGATGCTGAAGCGGAATTGACGTCTATCCTTTCTGAATACATCTCAATGGAAATCGATCTCGAAATCCTCGACATGTTGATCAGAAACGCTGACACTACTAACCACTGGAGTGCAAAAGTAGGTGACGAAGCATCTTCTACAGGTGTTGTTACTCAAGCTGCTTCAAATGAGTACTACACAAGAATGTCTTGGTTCCAAACTTTGGGTATCAAGCTCCAGTCTGTTAGTAACACTATCCACCAGAAGACTCTTCGTGGAGGTGCTAATTTCATGGTAGTTTCTCCAAAGGTAAGCACAGTCTTGGAATCAATTCCTGGATTCGCTGCTGATTCACCTGGTGATTCTAACAAGTATGCGATGGGTGTACAAAAAGTAGGTGCTATTAATTCACGTTACACTGTTTATAAGAATCCTTATATGACAGAAAATGTGATCTTGATGGGTTACAAAGGAAACCAGTTCCTCGAAACAGGTGCTGTATTTGCCCCATACATCCCATTAATCATGACTCCACTTGTGTATGATCCGATCTCATTCACACCAAGAAAAGGTATTATGACTCGTTACGCTAAGAAAATGGTTCGCCCTGATTTCTACGGCAAGATTATTTGCCACGATCTCAACTTAGTATAATAGAATTAAATCTATAAATTAGGAAAGGGCCGCAATTTGCGGCCCTTTTTTTATATGTATTAACGTTAAACGTTTAAAATTTTATAATCATGGCCAAAACAAAAGCTCAATTAACTGCAGACCACGGTACATTAGAAAGCAATAATGTTATAATCCAGTCTCTTATTGATAATGTTCAATTATTAACTCCTGGTACTAACACTTTACCTACTTCAGACCCCGCAGCTGCAGGATCCTTATTCATTACCGGATCTGATGGTATGGGTTTAGGAGCTATTACAGGTAGTGGATTTACACTTCTTTGTGTATCTCAAGGATAATCTGTATTTAATACTAATTTAAAAAGGGCCGCAAATTGCGGCCCTTTTTTATATGTATAATAGACAAACGTTTTAAAAACTAATTAGCATGGCTAAAACAAATATTGAAAAAACTCCACCTAAAGGAGCAGTTAGGTTTTCTATTTCTCTCTCAGAAGAACAAAAATTAGCTAAAGATCAAATCCTTCAACATCCTTTTAATTTTATTATAGGTAAAGCTGGTAGTGGTAAAACTTTATTAGCAGTTCAAGTAGCATTAGATATGTTTTTTAAACGAAATGTAAATAAAATTGTTATTACACGTCCTACTGTATCAAATGAAGATAATGGATTTTTACCAGGTTCATTAGAAGAAAAATTAGAACCCTGGTTAATCCCTATCCGCTCAAATATGCGCAAAGTATACAATAAACCTGATATTTTAAGTAAAATGGAAAGCAGTGAAGATATTGAGCTAGTATCACTTACTCATTTTAGAGGCAGAACATTTGAAGACTCTATTTGTATTATTGATGAATTTCAAAATTTAACTAAACAACAATTTCAAATGTGTATTTCTCGGTTAGGTAAAAACTCAACAATGATATTTACAGGTGATAGTCAACAAATTGATTTAAAATTTAAAAATGATTCAGCTATACATGAAGTAGCAAAAATACAAGGATCACAATTTGTAAATAAAATTATCCTTAAAGAGAATCACCGTCACGAAGCGTTAGATGAAATATTTGAGTTGCTAAAGGATTATAATTAATATGTATAATAAAAATAAACTATGGCAGCCGGAAAATATAATTTTAATATAGAACAGGGAACAACCCTTGATTTTGAAATAGCATACACAGATTCAAACAGTAACAAAATAGATCTTACTGGCTATACAGGTCGAATGCAACTTAAAGATAAAATTGGAGGATCTACTACTTATATTACTTTATCATCTAGTTTAAGTGCAGATGGAACTGGTTTAAATTTTAGTGGATCTAATGGATTAAATCCACCTACCTCGGGCACTATAGGAATTTTTATTTCAGCTAATTCTTCTTCAGCTTTAGATTTTAATAAAGCTGTATATGATTTAGAAATTATATCTGGAAGTGCTTACCCAATTGTTACAAGATTGTTACAAGGTACAGTTACACTAGATAAAGAAGTAACTACAGGAGGGTATTAATATGGCCAATAAGGTAACAACAACTGATACAACCAATAAAGTTGTTATTACGCCTCAATCTAGTAAAAAATTAACTATAGATTCGGGTGATGGTAATAATCTTACCTTAAACCAATCTACTCCTAATAATGTACAAATAACTAATAATGATGTTGACACATCATTAACTCCTAATAATGTTTCTATATCTCCTACAGATAATAATGTTTCATTATCGTCTATTTCAACCCCTGTTACTGTAAATCAAAGTTCTACCAGTATAGTTACTGTTAATACTGTAGGTCCTCAAGGCCCAAAAGGTGATAATGGTGCTGATGGCGATACTTTAGTTTCAAATGATTTAGAAAATTTAAGATCATTTACAGGCTCAATACAAACTGAAGTAAATAATTTAACAGCGGCTACAAGTTCATATTTAACATCTGTTCCTGATGGGACAATAAGTAGCTCTGCTCAAATAATAATTAATGAATCACAAATTTCCGATTTATCGCACACTGATATTTCAGCCTTAAATACATTTACGAGCTCAATACAAATTAAAGTAGATAATCTTACTACGGTAACTAGTTCATACGCACTAACTACTAATATATCTGGTGCTTTTAATGAACCTAGTGGTGGGTTTAGTACTCGTGTTACTACACTAGAAACCGCAGGTTATATAACTGAATCAACTGATATTTCAGCCTTAAATACATTTACAGGCTCAATACAAACTGAAGTAAATAATTTAACAGCGGCTACAAGTTCATATATTACTGAATCTACAGACATATCAAGTTTAAACACATTTACAGGTTCGATTCAAACCGAAATAAACAACTTAACAGCGGCTACAAGTTCATATATTACTGAATCTACAGACATATCAAGTTTAAACACATTTACAAGCTCAATACAAACTGAAGTAGACAGTCTAACGGCTGCAACTAGTTCATATTTAACTGAAGCTACTGATATATCAAGTTTAAACACATTTACAAGCTCAATACAAACTGAAGTAGACAGTCTAACGGCTGCAACTAGTTCATATATTACTGAATCTACAGACATATCAAGTTTAAACACATTTACAAGCTCAATACAAACTGAAGTTGATAACCTTACAGCCATAACTAGTTCTTATGCTTTAACTTCTAGTATATCAGGAGCATTCGCTGAACCAAGTGGAGGATTTAGTAATAGAATAACAACTATAGAAACTAACAATACAGGTACTAACACAGGTGATCAAGATTTAAGTTTATATGCTTTAATAGCTAACATATCAGGAGCATTTAATGAACCATCAAGTAGTTTCAGTACAAGAGTAACAACTTTAGAAACAGCAGGTTATTTAACTTCTCCTATTACAACATCCTCAATTACAGATTTTAATACTGAGGTATCTCGTTCAGCAGCTGCTGCTGGTTTTGGGACAGGTGGAGAAGACCCAACAGATATTTCAGCCCTAAACACATTTACTAGCTCAATCCAAACCGAGGTAGATAATTTAACTACTGTAACAGGATCTTATGCTTTAACTTCTAGTATATCGGGGGCTTTTAATGAAGATAGTTCATCTTTTAGTACAAGAATAACAACTTTAGAAGGAAGCAACTTTACACCAAGTTTATCTACAGATATAGAAGCTAGAAATATTACCGCTTCAGGTAATATTAGTGCAAGTGGTAACATTACAGCATCTAATATCCAAGTAGCAAATGATATTGAATTATCACAACAAAGTAAAATTTTTGTAGGTACAGCAACAGAAATATCAGCAAATGGGGATGATTATTGGATTGTTAAAGCAAATGGAACTCGAGTAGCAGATTTTAAAAATAGTGGACTTGTAATTAATGAAAGTGGTATTGCTCAAGTAGACTTTAGAGTAGAAAGTGATACTAATAGCCATTTATTATTTACGGATGCTGGTGCTAATAAAGTAGCAATAGGAACAGATACTGTAAGTAATTCTTTATTAACTGTAGAAGGCGATATAAGTGCAAGTGGTAATTTAGCTATTAACCAAATAACATCTTCAGGTGCTGTAGATATAGGAGGTATATTATCAATACCTGGTATTGTAAATGTATCAGCTTCAATAGCAGCAGCAGTTGCAGGCACAGGTGCTGACTGGAATGTTAATTTATCTAATATTCCTTCAGGTTTAATTTCAGAATCTCAACAAATTATTGATTTAGGATTTATTTCTGAATCTGCAGATATATCTGCCTTAAACATGTTTACAGGTTCAATCCAAACTGAAGTAGATAGTTTAACAGCCGCTACAAGCTCATACATTACTGAATCTGTAGACATATTACCTTTAAACACATTTACAGGTTCGATTCAAACCGAAATAAACAACTTAACAGCCGCAACTAGTTCATATATTACAGAATCTACAGATATTTCAGCACTAAACACATTTACAGGTTCAATCCAAACTGAAGTAAATAATTTAACGGCCGAGACTAGTTCATATTTAACTGAATTACCTAATGGGTTAATTTCAGAATCTGCTCAATTTACTACATCAGATAATTTTAACGTTGGTCAAATAACAAGCTCAAAACTATTTATAAACCCTAGTAATGGAAATGCAGAAATAATATTAGATGCGTTTACTCCTAGTTATTCTAGTCAAATTAAATTTAGTTCATTTGGTAGTACTCCTTCTTGGATATTAGGTATGGATTCTGTTAACCCTCAAGACTTTAGAATTATTAAAGGGTCTGTCTTAAATAACACTAGTGGAATCTATATTACAGGAAGTACTGGTTATGTAGGTTTAGGTACAGGTACTCCATATGAACGTCTTACTGTTGTAGGTAATATAAGTGCAAGTGGGATAGTATATGGATCAACAGGATCCTTTAGTCATTTAGAAGGTAATAGCCCTATAACAGTAAAAGATAATATTACTTTTGAAGGTAATGTTACTATGAATGGTGCTAAAACAACAACTGATTCTTTAGAGATAACTTCAAATACATTTAAGTTAGGGGGTGGATTTTTTACATCTTCATCTTTAGCAGCCGCTGTAGGAGGTGGAGGTGACAATTTAGGTAACCATATAGCTGATACTGATTTAAATATGTCTACTTTTGATATTACAAACGCCGGTAGTATTACAGCAGTATCACTTACAGGTTCTATTTCAACATCTTCAATTGAAGGATTTGATGATTCTGTAAATAGTTTAGCCCAAACTGTTTTTGATAATAGAGACTTAGATTCAATTAATGTCCTAAATACATTTACAGGTTCAATTCAAACTGAGGTAGATAACCTAACTGCCGTAACAGGATCTTATGCTTTAACTTCTAGTATATCAGGAGCATTCGCTGAACCAAGTGGAGGATTTAGCACAAGAGTAACAACTTTAGAAACAGCAGGTTATATAACTGAAGCAACAGATATCTCATCGCTTAACACGTTTACAGGTTCAATCCAAACCGAAGTAGATAGTTTAACAGCTGAAACCAGTTCATATTTAACTTCTCCTATTACAACCAGTTCAATCACAGACTTTAATACTGAGGTATCTCGCTCAGTAGCAGCTGCTGGCTTCGGAGCAGGAGATGGTGGTGGATTTACACCAAGTTTATCTACAGATATAGAAGCTAGAAATATTACCGCTTCAGGTAATATTAGTGCAAGTGGTGATATATCAACAAGTGGTGATATATCTGTTATAGGAAGTTTAAAACTAGTAGGTAATAGTACTACTTCTCGTATAGGATTTAGCCCATTTGGACTTGTAGATGACCAATTTATAAGTGGTTTTGGAAACCAAATAACGATAGATGGTGATAATTATATTGAATTAATAGCAGATAATGAAGTAAAAATAAATGCACCTAAATTAGGAATAGGAATTATTTATTCAGCTGATAATGTAAGTCAAGTCCCAGAAGCATTAACAGTTGAGGGTAATATAAGCGCAAGTGGTGATTTAATAATCCGTTCTATCACAGGTAGTATTGCAACCTCATCAATTGAAAATTTTAATACTGAAGTATCACGCTCAGCAGCCGCTGCAGGATTTGGTACAGAAGGTGAAGGAACCCCTACAGATATTTCAGCTTTAAATATATTTACAGGCTCAATCCAAACCGAGGTAGACAACCTTACAGCTGCAACCAGTTCCTATTTAACAAGCCCTATTACAACATCCTCAATTACAGATTTTAATACTGAGGTATCTCGTTCAGCAGCATCTGCTGGATTTGGAGCAGGTGATGGTGGATTTACACCAAGTTTATCTACAAATATAACTGCCTTAAACATTACTGCTTCTGCTAATATTAGTGCAAGTGGTAACTTATTAGGCAATGGTTTAGTACTTGCGGGAGGTGATGGTGTATTTACCTCAGCTTCATTAGCTGCCGCTCAAGCAGGTAGTGACAATTTAGGTAACCATACTGCTACTACAAATTTAAACTTAGACGGAAATAGTATACATGCTGCTTTACATATTACAGCTTCAGGCAATGTCAGTGCTAGTGGAGAAATTACAGCAACTTCTTTTAATATAACAGGCCAAGCTGCTGATCTATCTATAGTAGAAGGAACTAATGAATTAATTTTAAGTTCCTCTGATGTAGTTACTGTAAAAAGTCCTGTTTTAAATTTATCTTCTAGTTTTGGTATTACTACTGGATCTGTTGTTTCTCCTTATAATGGGTATATTATTTATGATAATGATCAACATAAATTTTTTGGATACGCTAATGGTGGCTGGGTTGCTTTACATTAATAAAATATTAAAATATGCCTACATATTATGAATATGCTGTTACAAGTAAATCAGGTATTAATATATCTGAAGTAGAACAGTATTTAGAAATAGATACTAGTACAGAAACAAAATCTGCAGTAGTAGCTTCTATTCCTACTAGAGTTGTTACTTCTTCAAATCGAAATAGTTTAAGTTATAGAACTACTTATTATGAATTTACTGAAGCGGAAGCAAGCAATCTAAAAAATTATCCAGATGTATTAGGAGTAGAAATTATTTCAGGATCTTTTGAAGATTTATTTGATAATGATAGTAAGGATAGGGTATTAGCTACAGGTAGTATTAGTCATATTAATAATAATTTTATTCCCGTTACACCTACTAATTTAATTACTGCAAACAATTCAGGATCATTAGCTAATCCTGCTTTAATTTTACATTCTTTCCCTAGTAGTTCAAATATTCTAGAATATATATATAACACTGTAAATAATGTTTCATCAGTAAATACACCCGGGACTGGTAATGATAATTTATTTAACTACAAATCATCAAAAACAGGCAAAAATGTTGATTTATTTTTTAGTGATGGCTTTTCCTTACGTAATCATGCTGAATTTTTCAATAATGATGGTTCACCAAAAATAAGCTCTAAATATACAGATTTTATTATAAAAGATCTAATTCCTAGAAATGATGATAGACAACATTTTTATTATATAAGAAGATCTTATGTATGGCCTGCTCATACTTCTTTACATGGAACTCATTGTCATTCTTTAGCATATGGTGAAAATTATGGCAATGCTATTAATTGTAATCCCCAACCTCAATGGGGTACTCCAGTTAACCCTTACATTTATGATATGGTTAGGCATTATCATGTTAGTAAATCTTTAAATCCCTATACTGGTTATAAAGATCCTACTATATGGGGAAAATCAAGTGGTTATTTACCCCAACCTAAGTTACACTCAGATTTTTTAATGCCTGGAGGTATAGTCTCGGGGTCATTTGATCTTTTTAATGCTATTAGTGGGGTGGGACAAGGATTTAGGGTTAATTATGAAAATATAGATTATTTTATTATATCTTCTAGTGTTAACAACAATAATTTTAATAACCGTTATATAGGTGATTCACCTGTACCACATAAAATATATTATATAAATAGTAATAATATTAGTACTTGGGCTTCAAAATTAAATACTGCTTTTAATTTTTTAGAAGTTAATTATTCTTCTAATAATCTCCAACTTACTTCTTCTGAAAATATTAATTGGTACATAACTGTATACACAGGTTCTCAGGCTACTCTTGAATCAGATGGTGGGGGTTTAATTTTAAATATGTCAGGATCAGGAGATACTAAACCTTATTTTGCTATAAGTGAATGGGCCCCCTTGGGTATCCCTATAGGTTTACCTAATAAATATTCTAAATATGCCGCCCCTAGAGCTGATTATTTCTTACCTAGCCCTAATGCTGATTATCATGGTATAGATAATGGGTATAATATTCCTTTTGGTGCCGGAAGGTTTTTAATTTACTATGATTTCCCCTTACCAGCACAATTAGAATTCAATAATATTGCTGTCAGAGCTGCTCAAGAAGAAGCTTCAAAAAAAGGAGTTATACTAGCTAGTTCTTATGGAAATAACCCTTATATGGCTATGTATACTTCTTGTAGTTCTGAGGATGAATTTCATAGAAGTAAATTTGATATGAATATAACTCTAACTAATCCCTTAAATGGCAATCCTATTAATGGGCATCCTTATAATTCATATTTTACAGTATCAGAAAATATATACCGCTCAGGTCAATCTCCGACATTTACAGCTGGGGAAAAAATTTATTACCAAAGATATAGAGAACACCATTCAGTTATAGGAACCGGAAATATCATAGTAAACAAAAGTAGTTCCGCCTATTTAAATAGAATAGCGTGTAATACAGGTAATGCATTAGATGTTAGTTTATATGGCAATTATACAATAGCTGCTACTACAATTTTTGAAAACAATGGAAGTATTACGGGTAGCTCTAATTTTACTCATGGTCCTACAAATTTTTATAATGATAATGATAGTTTTTATAATTTAAATTCTTTATATAATTCTTTAACCGAATTTACAGCGAGTTATAATAATTTATGGGAACAAGGAATTTATCCTGATGGAAATTCTACATTATATAATCTTAATGTGAGTTATAAACCTATAACTTCTTCTTTTAATGCTCCTCTTAGTGAGTCTGCTTTTTTATATTATACTTGGCCTGGCTCTGCAGCCGAAATAAATTATAGACCAAACGGAACTTCAGGCACTGATGACCCACGTACTTTTGGTATAGAAAGGGCAGCAGCAAGATTTGGAGGAACCTCAGCTTCTAATCCCTTACTTGTAGGTTTTTTAGCAGGTTATTTAGAAGAAAATCCTAATGCTAATGTAAATGATGTTAGAAATTGGTTAGACCAAAATTCAATCGAAACCATAGTAACTGGATCTAATAATATTATTAATACACCTTTTGATGGATTTTATTATATAGCTAAAGATAATGATATTAATCCTGATGGTATTTATAGGTTTATTTCAGGTTCCACAGATACTAGAAAAGAAGGACTAATCCAATATGCACCATTTACTTCACCTAAAGTATTTACTTACCCTTATACTGATTTATCTATACAACTAACAAAATATAAAAATGTAAAATTAAATTAAATTTAAGTTAATTTTTGTTATATTTATAACCAAATACAATATTTATGGCAACTATTTCTATTTGGCCGGGCTCAGCCTCTTTTTCTAATACTACTAATCCTACTCCTTTTGGTTTCTATGACACAGACACAGAATTTCAAACCAGTGCAGATAAAGTAGCAACGTGGTGTGCCCAACGTTTAGGATATCCTATAGTTGATATTGAATTACAGGCTGTAAATTTCTTTACAGCATTTGAAGAAGCTGTAACTACATACTCACAATACTTGTATCAATATAAGATTATCGAAAATATGGGTAGTCTTGAAGGTAGTACAAATGAAGCTGATTTAAACGAAAAATATGTTCAAGCAAATTTAGGCAATATAATTGCATTATCCGAGCAATACGGTACTGAAGCAGGAACCGGCGGTAATATAGATTATAAAAGTGGAAGCATAGCAGTTTCTGCTTCCCAACAAGTCTATAATTTAGACGAGGTATGGACAAGTGCTAATGAATCTGGTAATAATATAGAAGTTAAACGAGTCTACCACTATGCCCCTCCCGCTATTGTAAGATATTTTGACCCATATGCCGGTACAGGTACGGGTATTCAGTCCTTAATGGAAACTTTTGGGTTTGGTAATTATTCTCCTGGAGTAAATTTTATGTTAATGCCTACTTATTATGATGCCTTAAAAATTCAAGCAATTGAGTTTAATGATCAAATTAGAAAATCAGCATATAGTTTTGAACTTACAAATAATAATAAATTAAAATTATTCCCTATACCTAGAAGGAATGAAACCTTATATTTTGATTATATAGTTAAAGAAGATAGAAATAATGTAATTAGAAACACAGCTACAAATCTAATTACAGATGTATCTAATGTTCCATACGTTAATATAAATTATGAATCTATAAATGCTCCTGGTAGACAATGGATTTTCCGTTATACTTTAGCTGTTACTAAAGAAATGTTAGCAAGTATAAGAGGTAAATACTCATCTGTTCCAATCCCTGGTGCTGAAGTTACTACAAATGCTGCTGAATTAAGAAGTGAAGCTGCAGCTGAAAAAACTGCACTTATTGATGAATTAAAGGTTATGCTTGAAGAATCTTCAAGAATTAAATATATGGAACGTGAAGCTACAATTTCACAAAACACTCAAGACATTCTTACAAAAGTTCCTTATCCAATATACATTTACTAATGATTAAATTAAAAGACATATTACTAGAAGACATATCCTTATTTTCTGTAGATGTGGTTCTTATAACCGATAAAGATACTAACTTTACTGATGTACTTGATGGGGTAAGAGGTATACGTAAAATTACAACTGTAAATGTAAATACACCTGAGGAAATGGAAGCTAAAAATCGTAGAAGAACTGACGGTAAAGAAGTTCATACTGCAACACTTAAATTTTTAGGTGGATTAAATGCTAAAAAAGATTTAGATTTTTTTAAAACTACAATGCTACAAAGTAAAAAAGGAGATGCTAATAAAAGAATAGATGGTTTGCGTCATGTAATTTTTAAACCAGATACTTTAACTAGAATATAATGCCATTATTTGGAGGAGATAGAGATATATCACTGTTTCGTACAATGAATAAAGAACTGATTAATGACATTATTCAGACTGAAATCGGCTACTATAAATTTGTCCTTCAAGATAGTGAAACTAATGTATATGGTGAATCAGATAAAAAAGTATATTATGAACCACTTTTAATTCCCTCTTTAATTACTAAAGATGATCAAGTTTGGAATGAAAGTGAATTTGGTCCAGATATGACTCAACAAATGACCTTTGCATTTTTAAGAGCAACATTGGTCGAAAAAAATATTATCCCAGAAATTGGTGATATAGTTTTGTTTAATAACGATTACTTTGAATTCAATAGTATTGTAGAAAATCAATTTTTCGTAGGTAAAAACCCAGATTATTCAATGAATGAAGATACCGATGATTTTGGTGTTTCGCTTTCAATTATCTGTAAAGCTTCTAAATCAAGAATTGAACAATTAAAAACAGTTCCATTTAGATCAGGCAAATATCCTACAACTACAAAAGTTGAACAAACAGATGCTAATCCAAGAACACAACTATATAGCTAATGTCTAACAGAATAACTAAAAAACCTAAAGTAGCAAGACAATATGAATTGTCACAACAAGCTATAGTTGATACTGCAGTAGACCAAGGAGGATCTCCTGATGTACCTGCTATAGCTTTAGGCCCTGACATTAGACCCAATAAAAATAGAGGAAACATTATTAGTAAAAATGATTCTAAAACTAATGAAGGATTTCATTTAGGATTAGAAAATATTGATGAATCTATATTTTACTATTTTGAAAATATAATTAAACCATCAGTCTTATCTAATGGAGATATGATTGATGTACCTGTAATTTATGGTTCAGGTGAAAGATGGAAATTAGCTCAAAAAGATGGATTTTATAGAGATAAAGGAGGTAAAGTACAAACACCTCTTGTTATGCTTAAAAGAGAAAGCATTGAAAAACGTAGAGATTTAGGTAATAAATTAGATGCCAATTCTCCTCAACTTTATATTACTCACCAAGAAAAATATACTAAAAGCAACCCATTTGACAGGTTTGCTTTATTAAATAATAGAATCCCTAAAAAAGAATTCACAGCAACTGTAGTTCCTGACTATGTTAATTTAACATATAATGGTATTATTTGGACAGATTATATTTCCCAACTTAATAAAATTATAGAAGCAATTAATTATGCTTCTGATTCATATTGGGGTGATCCAGAAAAATTTAAATTTATGGCAATGATTGATTCGTTTAATAATATAAATGAATTAACCAATGAGGACAGTAGAATCGTTAGAGCTAATTTTAGTTTAAAATTACAAGGATACATTGTACCTGATAATGTTCAGAAAAAACTCAAAGAACAAAACACCAGATATTTTAGTAAAGCCCAAATAATTCTTAATCAGGCAACTACTGTTATTGATGAACCCGGTCAAAAACTTAAATCTGTTAGAACTACAGGGGGTAGTGGAGGTAGTTTTACTAAAAACATTACTAATAATACTAATGTAGGGCAAGATGATGATTGGACAACAACAACTCCTGGTCTTTTAATTAATGGGGATAGCCGAAATGTACAAATAGATAATGCATACTTAACAGTAGATATCGGCAATACTAAAAATGATGATATTTTTATTGTCAAAAAATCAGGAGATGAACAACTTAAAGTAAATAATGAGGGAGTTTTATCACTTAAAAACTTTACTTCTTTCCCTTCTGTTGTAGAAGGTGGGTTATTGATAAAAAATAATGATTTTTATATAGGAATTTAATATGTATAAATGTTAAAACAAAATTAAGTTATGGCTACATTTGAAGAATTAAAGAATAAAATAAAATTTAATAAAAAATCTGATTTAAATGTTGGTGAAGTATTAGAAAATAATAATGAATTAACAACAAATCAAATTTTTGAAATAGAAGAAGCAAGATATATGTTAAATTTAATAGCAAATAGCGATTTTAAAGGGCGTGATATACAAGTTGTATATAATATAGCTCTTAAGCTTCAAAATATATTACAAACCATAAACGACTAAGATAAATGGCAAATTGGAAAAAAGTACTAGTCTCAGGCTCAGCAATTGAAGTTTTAAATATAACAGCTAGTAATATCCCTGATAGAACAAACCAAAGTGTTGAGTTCTTAACAATAGACGCTGATGGTAAGCTTCTTAAAACTGGTTCAGCCAGTGGAGGTGGCGGTATATTTGTTAATCGGGGTGATTATTATGATACAGAAAATACTTTACTTATTACTGGCTCTACATTACTAGCCGCTCCTACTGCTACTAATACAACAGCTGTTCAAAATGCTGATAATATAGCTTTTAGGGTAAGCCAATCAGCCCATTTTTACAACCATAATGTAGGTTATCCAACAAGTAATGCTTGGAAAACCAACCTCGAAGGATCTTATTTTAATACATTTGACTCAAACACAGATGTATCTGAAATTTTAAGGTTTGTAGCAGGTTTATTAAGTTCATCAGCAACTTCTCCTTCTCCTAATACAAAAATATATGACAGTATAACAGGTGTAGCTCAAAGTTCTACTAATAATTCTGATAACCCAAAAGGATATGTCCCTCAAAACTCTACTAATAGTACTATTACTTACTTAGAAGGTAAAGGATTTGCTAGTGATGGAAGTACAATATTTTCTGGTGTTAGTGGTATTAATGTTGATAACATTCAAACTAATACTGGATTTAATTATAAATTTAATAGTGATCCCGGAGGCGATACTACTGTTAGCTCAAATGCTGGGGATACTGACTTATTTGGTATAGGAGAACTTAGTGATAATAATGGTTTATTTGCAGTTTCTGCTTCATATTTTTGGAAATTTGAAAATGATACTAGTGTAACTATTAATGCTAATAGTTCTTCAGCATTTATTATAGATCTTACTAGTACTAGTTACCCTGAAACTGAAGGTGGGGTAACAAAAAACAAAATTAATACTAATAACCCTTCAGTAATCCCACCCCAATTCCAAGACGGCAAATTTGATTTAACTAATACTGCCGCTATTAATTTTGGTGGGGGCCCTACTTTAACAGCGAAAGAAGCTACTGGTTTTTATGAAATAAGTGCTAGTATAGGTATTAAAACAGGATCCCAAACAGATGCTGCTTATGCTGCTACTGCTAAAGAATTTAAAAACCGTTTATTCTATAGTCCTGTATTTGATGGTAGTACTATAGATACTAATGATATAGGACAAAATAGTATAACTCATGAATTTGCTTCTAGTTCCCTTACAGCCGTATCAAATTCATTATCAGGTGCTCCTTATTTAGTAAGTGCTACTTATGAAGTTGAAGTTACTAGTTCGGGAATATTTGATCCTTTGTATGCTGAAGTTTCCCCTATATGGTCTGTTACTAGTGATGATGGTAAAGCCACTATCTCTACCACAACACAAGCTATGAGTGGAGGAAATATTAATGGTACTTCATATGTTTATAGTAGTGATTTATCTACTAATAGATCTGCGGGTACTGATCCCCATGAAACAGATAAAATTAAAGCTGAACGAACTATAACTTTTTCGGCAGGAGCTAGTACTAATGTAACTGAAACTGGATTTAGTTCAGATAGTGGATTTGATATAGATGCTACTGCATATAAAAGAAATGGTACTACTACTGTGCCTGATTCTACTTCATTTGCTTTCTTTGATGATGGTGCTTTTGGTCAACCTTTAGCTTCTGGTACCATGGCTTACCATGATCCTACAGCAACTAATTCAAGTGATAACACTAATGAACACTTTGAGGACGAAGAACGTAGAGTTCAATTAAATGGATCTAATATTAGTAGTACTACCAATTTAGATTTAGGAACTGCTGCTAACATTTATGATAGTGGATCTAATTTAATTCAATCTAACCCTAGAGCTCTTCAAGTTAAACCAGGTTTCTTAGTCACACCTGGTGGAACCAATAAATATTGGCACCAAGATGCATCATATTTAGTAGCTAGTGGATATTATTGGTATATTAGAGAATTTGATACTAATGTTAGTGTTAATAAAAATGACTTTACTATTCAATTTAATGGTATATCTACATCAGATATACAAGATTGGGATGCTACAACTAATGATAAAATATCTTTAGGTATAATAATGGGAAGTGCTAATACTAAGTTATTTGATATTAACCAGTCTGATGATGATATTGGGATAGGAGATACTGCAACAGATACTGCTTTAAACCCATTTAGTAATAATATAAATATTAGGGGTAACACGGGTAGAACTATTTCAGGAACCTCAGATCCTACATACACTGTTAAAGTTAATGATGGTCAAGGTATGACTTTAAATGCAGCCAATGATAAGTTTTGGTTAGTTATAAGATACAAAGGAGACCCTACCCCAATTACTAGAATAACTACAAATTTATAATTAGAATAATATGGCATTTATAAGCTCATCCTTCAGTAATAGAAAACTCCAAGATAGGAGATTTACTACTAACCAAGTAGGTGACTCTCAGGAAGCATTTGCTTCAGTCCTTAGTATAGGATCTAATGAAGTATTTACAGACACTAGATATATCTTAACTTCTAGTTTACCTTTTAGTGGTTCTAGTCAAGATGGTCTTATAGCTTCCGCTAGTAGAGTAGACGCTAATATAACACCAGGTTCAGCTGATGACTTAGCAATATCTAAATATTGGTTCCAAAAGGAATTAACACCAGGTGCTAC
>Ga0206126_10003297_pt1 | contig 16487 bp, 20 predicted proteins | sample Helgoland_Spring_5_FD_148621 | JGI IMG/M metagenome (GOLD analysis project Ga0206126, IMG submission 148621) | Pelagic subsurface seawater microbial communities from Kabeltonne, Helgoland, North Sea - Helgoland_Spring_Bloom_20160412_1 | ecosystem: Environmental > Aquatic > Marine > Epipelagic ...
CTGGACTAATATACATTTTATTTGATTGTATCTCGTTTCTAGCCTTATTTGCTAACATTAAACTATCAACTATATCATCATGTAATCCATTTTGGTGTGTAAATGATAATTTACCATTATTAGATAATTTGTAAGTATACAATGATAATTCTTTATATACCTCAGGTTCTAATTCCTTAGTTGGTAATTCAATTATATTAGATTCTAAATCACTAATTAATGTTCTAACAATTTGTGTTTTACTATCTTGTGTTGTAGTAAATCCTCTTATACGTCTATTTTTAGGTATAACTAAATCTCTCATCGCAGCACCTATACCATTACTCTCTACATAACCACCTTCAATTCTAAATCTAGATAATATGTCATTAAATCTATTAGCAATTGTATTTATGTTCTCACCACGTAATCTATCAATTAATAATACACGACCTGATTCGTTCATTACGGTTAATACTGAATAGTCATTTGATAAACCAGTATCTATACCAGCAAAACATCTGGATGCTTTATCTTGTTTAACATACTGAGGTACTGTACATGCTTGATCTACTCCTCTAAATACCTCACTACCTGCATCTGTAAATTCAGCTAAATATTCTTGTCTAAAAATATCATCAGGTAATGATAAACGTTGTTCAGCAATAAAATTTTGATCTATATATGGGTTGTCAGTTGATTGACCGCGGAACGAAATGTAGTCAGTACTATCGTTGCTACCCTTAAGGTAATACTTATAAAACCAGTTTTTAGACTTAGGTGTACTAATGATTAAACATTTCTTACCTAATGCTGTTAATGTAGGTAGTATTGCTGTTTCAAAACCACGTTCATTAACATATGCTGCCTCATCTACAACCATATAATGAAAACTAAATCCACGTACACTATCAGGTCTTTCACTTGATAAGAATTGTAATGTACTACCATTAACAAATTGTAATGTTAGTTCTGCTTTATTTGATTTTTGTATTATTGAATTAGAGGCATCTGATAGTTCTTGAAATACCTTCTTTGCTTGATTATATATAGGTGATATCCAACATCCTTTCTGATTTGGATTCTGTAATAACCAATATAATAGTAGATTTTGTCCCAGTAATGATTTACCCCATTGTCTTGAGGTTACTACTGTACCAAATTTATGTTGTGAATCACTAAACCCCTTTATTACCTGTTTTTGCCCGATATGAGGGGTAAATAATGTTACTTCCATTTAATATTCCATTTAATTCTTTATCGTGATCTAACTCCAATTTAGCATTTAACATCAATGCTGCCTTCTCATATTCTTCTTTACCGACAAACTCATCCTCAAGTTCATCAAATATATCATACAATGTAGTATAAAAATCGTTATATGTCATCTGTTTGCTCATCACCCCATGTTAACTTAACGTCCATTTGTCCTGATATTGCAACTTTAATTTCATCTTCACCATTATACTTCATTACTTGATCTATTGCTCGTTGACGTATTTTCTCATCATCTGATGCTAATAAACCTATTAATGTATTTACTGCTGGATCTAATTGTTTGGCTAATTTTTCTCTCCAACTATCGTTGTATTTGTCCTTTGATTTAATCCAGTATTGAATGTATTGTTTCTCTGATTTATCACCGTATACTTTATGACAATGTTTTACCCATTGTTTTTGTTGCATACCTTCTTTATAACGTAAGTCATAACATGATTCAACGCGTTCGTTTATTTCTCCAGATGATAATTTTTCTCCTGCCATAGTGTACTTATAGTGTATATTTAATAATACATATATGTTTTAGATTATAATACATTTTTGATCAGGCCATTGTAAATGCACCGTATTATCTATAATTAATTGTTTGTGAGAACAATCATGTACATTATTTTTCTTAATGAATTCTAGTAATCGTATATACGTATCAGGTTTCGTCATATGGTGTTTAACTAAGTGGTTTGTTAACACTGCGTTTTTAAGTAAGTCTTCACACGTGAATCCCTCTATTATCTCCCATACTCTACCATTGTAATTAGGTAGGTTCATACAATAATCATATGCCTTATCTACTGTTAGATAATTGTGAATGTGATCTAATTTGGTTGTGTTGATGAAGTATTGTGTTGTCTGAGGATAATAATCTTCTCTGGCTATTGTTTCTATATCGTAATCATACTTTTCCATGCCTCCATATCCAATACCATTCCAGTAATAGAAATCAGCATAAGGTAATTCCTCATCTTCTAAGAATTCAGGTAAGTAAAGCATATCATCATTTACTTTAAATAACCATTCTATATCGTTTTCTTTACAATGATCAAATATAGCACCATCTAGATCTAATGTACCAAATGTATGCCCTCTATTTACGTCTAAATCGATAAATTTAACATTTTTATAATGGTTTAACCATACATTGTGATGACGATGTCTTAATTCGTCAAATGCGTAATTTGCTGCTACAATAATACCTTCGAATTCATCAAATATTTTTTTATTTGTAAAAATATATTCTTCTAGTGAATTTAATTTTGTATCGCTGGATATATGTGTTGCTATACCCACATGACTTTTACTAATTAGTTCTAATTTATTCATTTCTATTGTTTAAGTTGTTTAAATATTCTTGTCTTTTATCACACCCACAGTCTTCCTTGCTTATGAATTTGTATAATAACCATTGTATTCCTGTATAATAAGTTATTCTTTCTATTATATCTCCTAGTTTAAAATCTTTCATATAAGTCTGTTCTATTGGGTTTTCTTGTTTTATCTGGATCTACTTTACGTTGTCTTACTCGTTCAGCTGCTTTATCTGCTCGTTTTTGTTCTAATTCTAATTGTTTAGCATTCCACAATTCAAATGTCTCTTCATACTTACCCCTCTGTTCCTCGAGTGCTTTCATAACTTTTTTTTTATTCTTTATTTTTTGTCTTCTTTTGTAATAAGATTCCATTATATCATTCTAATATGCGATTTTTTCTTTGGCTTTGGTTTATCTGCTATTTTATAATGTACGTAAAAATTAATGTAACTCCAACCTTTAAATGGTTTTGTTCTACCATGTTTTTGTCTAGCGCCTTCATAATATAATGATTGTCCTGCTTTCAATTCTATAGGATACATTTTAGTATTCTCTAATTCCAATTCGATTGGCCAATCTTCATCTTTATAATATGTTACACTAAAAGATACTTGATGTGTATCTTGTCTATCCCTATGAGATTTTAATACAGCTCCATGTTTATATTCTCTTAAACCATATATAAATGTAGGTTCTAATTTTTGACCTGATAAACGTTCAGCAATAGGAAGATATATTTCATGTATTTTATTTCTTACATCAACATAATCATCAAGTGAATATACTTCTGATTGCCCATTAATTTCTGTTATACCTGTTTCTATTTTACTATTACCTTTCTCTTGCATCATAATAGTAGTAAGCATATTAGTTACCTCTTGAGGTGTGTCTATAACATGATATTCTGCATTACTAAATTTAGGTGGTAGCCCTTGTTGCTCAGTCATATACTCATTATATAAACGCGTATCTTCCTCATAATCAAACACATTTTCACGTGCCCAAAATGTTAAAATATATTTTTTACCTACTTTAACTTCATCACCTGAATGTTTAGCTCTAATATCAGGTTCACCCTTATCATTTAAATTATCCCATTTAATTGCTGTACCAGTAAAAGGCATAAATGATTCATTTAGATTAGGGAATGATGTTGATCCACCTTCTAAATCAAAATTAAGATATACCATTAATGTTTTAACTCTATTACCTGATGCTAAACCAAATTTAATTAAGTTAGCAGCATCAAATCCATCTTGATGAACATCGAATTTACCTCCTTTATGATATAATTGTGCTTGTACAGGTTCTATATTATTGAAATGTATACCTAATTCCTTAGCTACCTTTTTCTTTAGGTTAATAACCATTTTATCACAATCACATAACGCTACTGTCTGAGATATTCTAGTATTATTTGTTGTTATTTTACCATCTACACCTATTGTAGAATCTATTTTATCTGATTTATCTATCAGCTCTACAAATTTAGCTGCTTCATCAAATGTTATAAACTGAGGTATTAATTCTAGATTGAAGTCACTATTTGACGTCTTTCCCATTATTGCTTTTATTGAATCGTTTTTTTCCATTGTCGTAATTTATTGGTAAATCATTGTTTATTAAATAATTAGCATAATCAACATCTATAATAGTTCCTTTAGGTGTTGGTTTAGCCTTAGGCTTTAGTCTTATCATTTTATTTTTTCGTTTTGGTTGTGTCATTTTGTAACTCTTTAAGGTATGCTCTTACCTGTTGTCTGATATATTTTCTATATTGAGGGTTCATTTCTTTAAATACATCATATACTTCATCCCTTACTCTGGATTTAGTAAATACAAATGTAATTTTTCTATAACCAAATTTTTTAATTTGTTCCCATTTAAAATATATAATTGTTCCTAATACTGATAATACTGAGGTTGCGGCTACAAATAGCCAATACGTTGTTTCCATTTATTTTAGTTTTTGTTTTAATTTATTTAGTGCTTTTTTTATATCCTTACTCAATTGTTGCTGGTGTATTTGTGTTTTATTGCTTATATCTTCTATACGATTTTGTTTAAAGTAATGTTCATCAATCAAATACCTATCATAGAAATCAAGTGATGCAATTGCTTCACTTAAACCTTCTAATTGCATACTCCATTTATCTTCAGCATCAGGGTTAACATTACCAATCATTTTTGAATAATCAAAATCAGGTATTAATTCCCTGTGTTTGTACATTCGCATTCTATATTTTCTGTAAAAAGGAGATGTTGATGATTTGACTGATAGCGCCATACACCTTGTTAAATATTTCTCTAGTGATGGTGCATTCTTGCTGGGTGTAGTAACAATTGTATATTGTTTATCAAGGTCTAATTTGTAGAAGTATTCTATTATAATGGCAAGCAAGTCGGCTGACCAAGAGTCAGCCATGTAAGAACAAATCTTCTCTGAATTCATAACCAAGGCTGGATATAGTCTAGTAATTTCTTTATCTATTATAACCTTTTTTTGATTGTCTCCCATTTCTTGCTTTTCCATTGCTGTTTATGTATTGTTAATATACGAACCGGGTTATACGTATACACGGGATTTTCGAAACATTATATGTATCAGAACTCCCAACCCATAGCATCAAATTCATTAGCCTTTATTTCTCTACGTTGTGATTCTGTTATTCCAGTAAGTGGATTAGGTCTATCAGGTTTTGTAAACGTATCAAACGTATCAACCCTCGTATCACCTCCATTTCCATTCCCATTATCATCATCATTATCATTGTCATTATCATTGTCATTATCATTGACGAAACGGTCTCGTATAATTTCTAACGGTGTCGTTACGGTATCGTTCGATGTCGTTACGGTATCGTTATTTGTTTTAACGGTATCGTTTAATTTTTGACGATTACGTTTACCTATTTTTTTCATATTATCAGATTTCTTTTGATACATTTCAGCATCTTTGTCTAATAAGAATTCCATACTCGTCCAACACATTTTTAGCATTGGGGTTGTTAATACTATTTCTTCACCATTTTGGTATCGAAATAAATTCATTAAAATTGTTCCTTGTTCTTCTGGGGATAGTAATTCCATTTGCTTCCTCCAGCTGTTGTAGATGTAAAATCTTTTCTTGTTTTCCATTGTTATTTATTATTAAAAGGTAAAACCCAAAACTAGGCTGGTGAGAGACAGACACTAGTAATGGGTTCTTAATATATTGTAATACAGCTCTCACTCTGTTCATATTATACATACCAATATAAGAAACTTTTTGTACGAAGCCAAGTTATTTTTTAGAGAAGAAAGTGATGAGCAATACCTGTGGCGGGGTATTGCTCTTAGTTTTGTTCATAGCTCAACTAATTTCACCTTAAAAACAATAAATATAAATCAAATAACATGATTAATATAAGTAAGGTATTTGGCTAAGCCACGCTATTTTATACAGTTGGTGCTGCTGTTTTATAAGGATGTGTTACTGGTAAATCTCCTTCAGTTCCCCATTTCCAAGCTAAGTATCCTTCTACTTTTTGATAAGTAGCATCTGTAACCTCAAAATTAAAAAATACTAACTCATTAATTCTACCTGCAAAGTTATAATAATTACCACTAAACCTTCCAAGAGCAAAACCAAAATTACCCCCAACCTTAAGATCGGTTGTATTGGTATTAGTGGCTATATATTCTCCTCCATTTAAACTAACTAATTTCCCAGCTGCTCTATTTAATCCTGTAATTACAGCATCTTGGGTAGTTGAATAAGCAGGTATAGTTTTATCTAAATCATTTGCGAATTGACCTAATCTAAGTCTAGTACTGTTATCATATCCTAAGTGTATTACACCATTTGGATTTCCACCAGTTCCCCCACTAACAGCCCCAACAACTTGATTTTGAGTTTGGCTGTTATATCTTGCATGATGACCAATAATAGCATATTTAACACCACAAATTGCAGTACCTAAAGCTTGTTGATCTAAAAATCCATATCCTCTAGCTGAAGAACCAAATGTACCCAATTCAATAGAATTAAGTCCATTAACTAATGCTGTAGCATATGTAGGGTTAAAACTACCTGTTTGTGTAGCAGTATAACCATTTCCACTTTTATCATCCCAAGCTGTTACGTCAGTTCCACTTAGTGTAACAGTACTTGCGTCAGCGGCATCATACCAAGCTGTAGTAGTAATATCTGCTGGTGTCCATAATGTTGCTCCACTTGGTTGTGCTCCTAATAATGATATTCCTGTGCTTATAAACATAAATTACGTTATATAATTAATTAGCTATAATCTTGTGTAGCGTTTGTTAATAATGTAGTTCCATCGTATGATACACATGATAGTATATCAATTGCATTTGCTGTTGTTGTTAATGTTGGTGCAGTTCCTCCTGGGAATTTAAATTCAGGATCAAATGTTATTGTACCACCACCTGCAGCATTTTGTGTTATTTGAATATTTACTACTTGTCCTTTATTTATACCAACAGGTACTAAGTGAGTATTTCCTGCATCAGCAGCAATTTCAAATGTATTTGATTCCTGTAATTGTATAGATGCTGTATTACTTATTACTGTTTCTGTTACAACATTATTTAATGCTGAACCTGTAAGAACAAGTCCTGGATTTTCTGTACTTCCACCTGCAGGGATTCTAATTCCTCCACTTACTACTTCTAAATTTGGAACATATACTGTTTCATTTTTAGTAGCTGTTATATTTTTACCACCTAGAATTGCTGAGGCTGTAACTGCTGTTGATATTGAATTATTTTGTCCTCCTATAATTCCTGAAAACTCTGCACCTGGACTACTTACAGAATTATTATTACCACCTAGTAAATACGTTCTAACACCTTGTAGTGATTGTTGATAACCACCTAATATTACTGATGTATCTGCGTTTGTTATACTAGCTGCTGCTGATGCAAATATACCTGAGAATCCACTATTAATAGTATTTCCTTCTCCACCTGCAATAACTGAAGTATCTCCTGAAACTGTATGTCCTGTACCTGATAAAACAGCTGCATCTGTACTATTAACTGTATGATTTGATCCTAATGCTGCTGCTGCTCCTGCAACTAATGTATTTGAACCATTTTGTTGACCTGCACTTAATGGACCTCTTATTGCTGTTGATCCTGTTACTACTAATGAACCTGTAATTTCTGCTGATCCTGTAAATGGGAAAGCAGATCCTCCTCCACCTCCGGCAGCCCATTCAATTCCACCATTAGCATTAGATGTTAATACTTGTGCTGATGAACCAGTACTTGCAGTAGAATCATATAGATTTACTTGTCTTGTGTTTATTTTTCTTTCAATAATAGGAACGAATGCTGAACCAGAATACATTTGTAATGCCATCTTATCATCATCCATTCTTATTGCTATACCTGTATCCAGAGATGTATTTGCAAATGTTATACTACCTGTTTCGTTTATATTTTCATGTTGATATCTTGCACTTCTACTACCTCTATCTAACATTATCCAATCTCCATTAGATTGGTTTGTTTTATCTATTTTAAATTGGGAACCAGCACCACCTTGACCTACAAATATCTCTAAGTCTCTTTCAGCTTTGATTTGCATGTTAGTAGCTGTTTGTGATTTGATTATACCAACATTAGAACCTTCAAATGTTAATGTAGGTCCATCATTATATGAAGATTGTGCATCATCTCGTATTACTAATGTTGCATTAACTCCTGGTTCATTTCTTGAAACAATCATTGAACCTGTAACACCTAATGAACCTGTAATTTCTGCTGAACCTGTGAATGGGAAAGCATCTACTGCTCCTGCTATAAAAGAAGCTGTTAAAGCATATGATGAACTTATTGCGTTATTTACTACTAATGAAGATGACGGTACTGCTTGCGGTACACCATTTGAATCACCTAACCATAAATAATCTTCTTGTATGTTTGGTAAATCATTTGATCTACCAATAGCTGATACAACTATTTCTCCGTTATTTGAATTAACTCTACCAATTATACCTACGTTTTGTATGAGGTTAGTTCCTGTTGGTTTAACGTTTGTAAATCCTCCACCTACATCAACGTATATTGTATCTCCAGTTGACGGAGTGGTTAAACCAGTAACTGTGTCTATGTTATTAAAATCTCCTGAGTTAATGATAAATACTCTATCATTATTAACTGCATCTTCTAATACTAAACCAATTGATGGCATTTTAGTTGGATCTGAAGCATCTGCTTTTAGTACTTCAGGTAAATCTTGTCCAGCATTATAACCACTAATATATACAGGATCTCCTTTAGTTAAGGTTTCTTTTACTATAACGGGAAATTGTAAGGTATCAGCATGTAAAGCATTATCTGCTTCTTCTGAGAATAGGGCATATGATGAACTTATTGCGTTATCTGCGTTTAATGCGTGTGATGATGATACAGCATAACTAGAACTTATCGTATTATCTGCGTTTACTGCGTGAGATGAACTAATAGAATAACTAGCTGATATAGGTATAAATTCTGTACCTGTCGCTGTAGCTAATACGTTGAAAGCACCGCTTGCGCTTGTCTGTACTAAGTTTTGAAATGATTGACTTATATAAAGTCCTGATAAATCTTGTGCCATATTATATTGTGTTTTTATTTGGTCCTGGAGGTGGATATGATGGATATGCTGAATCTACAATTGGTAAACCTGATCTTTGAGCTAAGTCTAAATAAACTGCTCTTGTATTACGTTGCATTACGATTGGTGATCTGTATTGCGAACCATAATCAGGAATAAATTGATATAATTCTGTGTTTTCACCTAATTCAGGAAACAAATTGTATTTCTCGTTTAAGTATCTAGATAACTGATCTGAATAGAATTGTTGTTTGTTAAATATAGATTGACGTTTAGTATCATACATTGTTTTATCAACATTAACACTATTCTCTCCGCCCGTAGGGGTAAGTAATCCATTATTTCGCGTTCTAACGTAAACATTTTCCGTTATGTTATATAGTGAAGCATAAATTAATGCTGGTTGAATATAATCATCTACTAATGTTTGATATGACCCTGATAAACTGTTGTTATCGATTTTCTCTATCAATGTATTGTATAGTATTGTACCCATAATTGGTTGCATAACTATATCTTGTGCCTCACGTATTGCATTAACCATTAATGAATCATCTACTGATTCGTTTATATCACTAAATGCACGTACTTTTGCTTCGCTAATTAATAAAGTTGTAGTCATATTATTCTGTTATTGGTGCGTCGTTATCTATTTGTTGTTCTAATACTGCTTCATCTTGTACATCTGTATCTTGTGATGTTACAATTTCTTCTTCACCTGCCTCATCATATTCAAATAATGGGTTTTTCTGAACAACACCTAATGTTAATTCACCATAATTGAATTCTAGTAATCCATCAAACACAGCTAATATACTTTGTTGAAATGGTAATACTACTGTATTTAAAAATAATCTATATGCTGTCTCAATTTCCTCAGCGTTTGAACCGAGTCCTACGTTAGATTTAATACCTAAAAGCATTGGTGATGTAATACGGTGAGATGTAAGTATCTTTTGTGATACAACGTCATTTAACGTAGTATAATAATCATCAGCGCCATTTTGAGGTATTGGTGTTATGTCTGGTTTTAAACTTGGATCAGCAACATCCATATAAAGCATGTTACCTGCATTACTAGTACCTTCATACTGTAAGCGTAACATATTTTCTATAGCCATTCTTTCTTCATCATTTGCATTTGTATAAGTTGTAATTGCAAGTGATGGTGCTAAACCATTTTTAATGTTAGATATATGGAAGTTATCGACCTCCTGATCTAGGTCAATTACTTTAGAACCACCTACATAATCAGGTAGTGGATAATATTGTTGCCCAGGTCTGTATGGGTTATGATACAACAACTGCTTTGGCTCATCAGCGCGCTTCTCTAAGTTAAATGCTGGTAATTGAGGTAATTTTTTGTCGTCTTGTTCGATGTTATAATTCCAAATAGGTTTCCACTCATTTGAAATATAATATCCTGGTATTTTGTTTCTATCGTCTTTTTCCATAGCACGAACGTGACTAAAGTCTACGTGATAGATTTCTGCTATACGGCTTCTATCTCTTGAGTATATAATCTCTAAAGCATATCCACCAAATAATTTATAATCTAAAGCTACTTTTCTAAAGATATCATTCCATGATTCTCCTTCTCCGTTAGCACGCTTTAGTATTTCTTCATTTTCTGTTACTAATCCATCACCTGTAATTGCTTGTACAATACTGTTGATACATGAAGCATGAATTGAAGATTGATTGTATAATGAAATTAAATATTCTGGATACTGATTATCAGCTCCAAATTTCATGTATTTAGGGCAATCGATATGATCTTCCCTATATGGGTTTGTATCTCTGTCATATCCGTTATTTACGGCAAATGATTCTTTTTTAATAGACGAGAAATTGAATTTATTGTTTTCCATTAGTTTTGATAGGTATTAAATGTTCCATTTTCGTTACTGGATACATAATCAGTTATATCTGGTTCGTTATTACCTGTTACCCATACTCTTTCAGTATCGATAAATCCACCATCTATTTTTTTAGCAAAATATTCAGAAAAGATGTTCCATATATAGTCTGCTCTAGCAATTGGAAATGCATTATTATCAGCCCATTTTAGTGCTGTAACATCCCAAATTGCAGGATCGAATGTTTCAATCCATGGTGATATATCTGCAAACCATTGTCCTGATGCTGTTGGTGCTAAATCTTTACTAGATTCTACTAATATCCATCCGTCACCACCTTGAGTTTTATTAGATATAATACTACCTGATATTTCCCATTTTGATTGATCATAACTACTAGTTAATGAATAAAGTACTTCTGATGCGCTAACCGTTCTGTTAACCCATAAGGCGTTTGTTTCTTCTCCGCTTGAACTATAGTTTAATCTAATCACAGATATAAATATGTTTTTATTGTAAAATAATCCTAAAATAGGGAGTAGAGCTAATGTCTACCCCCTTTTCTAGAAATAATATTTGTATTATTAGGATACAGTGATCCCTGTTAATACTCCACTTAAGCTAGATCCACTTACTTCACTTGCTGGAAACGGCTCGTCTCCTGTAAATGTTAGTGTGTATCCATTAAGATCTCCAAAAGCTGTCCCGGTTTGTCCAGTTCCACCTGATAATGTCATACCGTTTTCTTGACCAATGTAGAAAAATTGTCCTACACCACCATCTTCGGTACCATTATTCGTTTGAACTATCATTTTAAGGTCTGGATTTTGAGCCAATACCTTAACTTGATTACGAGTTGACGACTGTAGTTTTTGGAATGGTGCGTTTACTACTTGTTCGTAATAAACAGTTCCATTTTCAATACTACTGTTAATAGTTTCTGTAAAGTCACCTGTGTTTTTAGCTAATTCAAATAAGAAGAATTCACCTGATCCACTAATGTCTGTTATTAAACCATTATCTGCGCCTGTTACTGAAACAACTGAACCACTTAAAATATAAATTTGACGTAGACCTCCCATGTTGTCTCTACAACCTAGTTGAAATCCACTTGTAATATCACATGCCATAATTTTTGAGTTTTAGTTGTTAATAATCGGTTAAGCTTAGGCTAAATCGTTAGACACGTAATAAGCTGGGTGTCCAATTTGAGTTCCTAATTTGTTTCTTAGTCTGTATTTGATTGAATCAGAGTTGATATCATACCATAGTTGGTAGTTACTTGTATCTGAAGTTAAATCACATCCTACGTACATATCTGATGCAGGTCCTAATACTACTCTTTCTGAGTTTCTTAATCCCCATCCACCTACGATTACTACGTTTGGATATCCTGGTAATGGCACTTCATAGTATCCACCTCTTGACTTCACAGTTGTTGGGTCAAAATGGAATAAGTTTTGAGTTGTCAAACCATTGATGATTCTTTGGAATACTGAGATACCACAGAAGAATGTTAAATCTGGAGCATCTGCTACGTTAGCATCGATACTAGAGATCATTCCTGTTAATTGCTCGTATGCAGTTGATCCTGTAATTGCAGTTGCAGACGTACCTGTTGCTACGTTTACATTTGCAGTTGATCCAGAGATCAATTTCTTGAATCCATCAGCTTCAGCTGTTACAGTTGAACCTGCAAATTCAGCTCCACCTACTGCGTTCCAGATAAAGTCATCATTTGATTGTTGAGCTTTTGCTACTAATTCAGTAGTTAAGTCATTTAATAAGCTGAAAGTCTCTTCATAAGATCCTTCAGGTAATGCACTAATACCTAAGTATTTTTGTGTTAGTGTTTGAAGATTCCAAGCATCATATGCTGTTCTCTTCGTAACAGTAATGTTTCTTTGAGAAAATACTGCTGAACCAGAAGGAGTAGTTACTGCATCTCCACCTTGGAAATACGGATCTACTGCTACTTTATTTAATGGCTCTTGGTATTTTATTCCTTCTTGAATACTTACGTACTCAGCTGTATTACCTTTGTATACAGTTTGAAGTAAAACTTTACCTGCTACTTCGTTGTTAAAATCGCCTAAAGCGGCTACATTTAATCCCATAATAGTTTTAGTTTAATTTTGTTAGTTTAATTATTTTTTAGACATTTTTTTCAACATAGCGTTGAAACGTTTGTCTGATTTTGTTGTTGATTCCACTTTCGCGAATTTAACATTTGGTATAGTTTTTGCTGCTGCTGGTTCTGCTGAAAAAGATGCCATTTTGTCTTTCATCGACTTCATTTCGTCCTCGATTACGGCCATTTTAACTTTGATATCTTCTTTCATTTCCTCAACTTTCGCTTCAACTACTTCTCCAATTAGCTCAACAACGTCTTCAAGTTTAATTTCACTTAAACCCTCGCCTTCAATATCAGCTTTTTCGTCTTTAATTCCGTCTAGATATCCTTCCTCTTCAGCATCAGTTCTAGCGTCCATTTCATCTTCTTTAGATGCGAATGCGCCTTCATCTGACTTATCACCTTTCTTAATTAATTCCTTAGCTTGTGGGTCTTTGTCTTCTTCAACCATCTTGTCTTCCGACTTTAGATCTGCTGAACCTTCACCTTTTGCGTCTGGGTATTTAAGACCCGTGATTTTAGAGTCTTTGTCTAGAATAAATTGGATACCAGATGATGATACGTGCTCTCCTTCAGGTGCTTTAACCATTTTTCCATCTTTGTCCTCTATAAATAGAGTTTGTCCGATAGCAAATTTGCCAGCCTCTTCGTTAGATACTTTAGAACCATCTTCAAGTTCCGCTTTATCGAATTTTTCAACGTTTGCCTCTACTAAATTAAAGTGTTGCTTTACTAACTCTTTTAATTCATTTTTAGTCATAGTAAAAAAATTAATTGATAATAATGTAGTCACCTAATGCGACTACTTATCGATACATATACTTCTTCACTTCCTTTACAAAATCTGTTGGCTTCTGTTGAGAGAGTTTGTATGTTGCATACGTATAATGGAATAACAATAAAATATAATATTATGAGTGTAAAAGTAAATGAAAAAGGTGTATGGCCTAAAGTGTGTTGTGGTTGTGAAATTGAATTAAATCCCGGTGTAAACTGTTATTTATCAATGTATAAACGTGGTTCTTACAAATGTAAGTCATGTAAAAAACAACAATCAAAAGTAGAACATAAGAGATATTGGGAAATGCCTTCTTATAGACAAAAGAAAGCTGATTATATAAAGGAATACCATGATTCAGATGGTGCTGGAGTGTATGCCATATATGAGAATGATGAATGTATTTACATTGGTGAATCTCAAAAAGTTAAATCACGTATAACTAGTCATTTCTCTAAGCATATCAAATCAAATACTGAAACCTACCAACAACCAATCCAATTAGATTTAAAGAAAGGTATACTTGATAGAACTAAATTATCTTATGATATACTTGAGCAAGTAGATGACAAATTAATACGTCAAACACGTGAAACACATTATATAAAAGAGCATATCGCCAAGCATGGTGAAGCGCCTAGATATAACATTTATAAAACGAGTAAAAAAAGAATGGCGTCCTAGGATAGGGCGCCAAACTTAATAGAGAAGAACTCTCTTAACAATAAAAAAAATATAATAAACGATCACAATGGAAACATGATCGCCTATAAATATATCCTATTCTTTATTTTCCCACTGTTGTAAGCATACCACGAAGCGTTGTTTTCCATCTGGAAATTCATTTTTCATTGTTGTGTCTCTGATACATCTACTTAAAAATGTATCTTTGTCTTCCTTTAAGTTTGGTTTAGCTAGTGGCATAATCGTATTCTTTAGATTGTATAATTGTTTTATCAGCAAATATTCCCTCAACACTAAAGCCTTTTACTGCCCCTGTCTTGATATATTTGTCCCATATATCTTTACTGTTTACTTTATAGATACCAAACCAACTACCTTTAGTTAATTCGTATCCATATGAGTTTGATTTATCGTTTTGTGGATCTGTTACTAACCAGGATTCTACTAATGTTAAATCATCAATCGATTTATCTGGATCATGTTCTATATTTACTGAATCAATTAATTTATTTTTCATCAGTTTATATGATAGTTTTTTAATACCCTCAGCATCGAAGAATACAAAGTATTTATTTCCTTCTTCATCAAACCTAGGTATTAATTTATCTGCAACCATTAATGGTCCAGCTAATTCATATTTGTCTTTACTAATGCTAAATTGAAATTGTCCTTCAGGTACACCTGCATCTATTTCAGCTTGTGTTCTTGCTTTAGGTGATACTTGACCTGCTTGTTGTGCTCTAGGTCCACCTAATATTTCTTCTAATATAGGATTTTTTACAGCACGTTTATTATTTGTATCTTCTTTTTTAAAGAATTTCTGTACCCATGAATGTCTACAATTATATGATCCTTTATATGTGAATATATCGTATGTAGAAAATTCATCATTAGCACCAAATAATGACATTTTATTTATGTCTTCTAGTCTATATAATAAATCAAGGTTTAGTACTTGTCTACAGAATGTTCTATTTTTAGAATCTCTAGGTCCATTATATTTGTATAGTACTTTAAATTGTGAAGTATCTTGTAATGAACCATCATCTGGATTTGAATCGCTACGTTTTACAGCGAATTCAGCGTATAACGAGTTATTAAATTCATCTTCATCAATTTCTACCCATCCATCCGCATCATTATCTTCTGTGTTTTTACCCACTGATTTTAATGACTTAAGTAATTGTGCTTTTTGATCTTCAGTAAAGTTATCAAAATGTTTTTCTGAATGAAATTCTAATGGTTTAGATTCCTCAGTTTTTTTTAACATTTTATCTGTTGCCTCTGTATGTGTTTTACAAGGCATATAGTAAGTTGTACCACCTACTTCATGTGTATGAGTACCTCCACAACCAATGTTATTAGCCATTTGTAATGCTTGATTTTCATTTACAAATACTGGTATACCATCTATGTCTTTGATATCATTGAAGTCTTCTGGTTTATTTATTTTACGTAGTCCTTTAGTATATTGTCCTACTTTTTGTCCTGATGCTAATTGAACTATTGCTAATGGATTATCTTTAGTAGGTTTAAATTCAAATGATGTACCTGGTATTTTAACAGTACCTTGTACTTTAATATCTTTAATTTGTCCTCTAGATCTAGATTTATCTTTAGTTTTACCTGCAAATCCAAATGATACAAAATCACCTACTTTAAAACCATCTGCTTGTGCTACAAATCGTCCCATTTCTGACATTATAATATCTGCATTATTATCTTTTAATTCGCCTGCCATTCGTAATTTCTTAGTTGCCCAAGGTAATGCTGCAGGTCCTCCCCATAGTAAATAACTGATGTAACCACAGGCATTATAGTCGCTTCGTTTAACTGCTAAATCATAGTTATCCTT
>Ga0206126_10003300_pt1 | contig 16480 bp, 20 predicted proteins | sample Helgoland_Spring_5_FD_148621 | JGI IMG/M metagenome (GOLD analysis project Ga0206126, IMG submission 148621) | Pelagic subsurface seawater microbial communities from Kabeltonne, Helgoland, North Sea - Helgoland_Spring_Bloom_20160412_1 | ecosystem: Environmental > Aquatic > Marine > Epipelagic ...
CCATCACATCCAAACCCTTGGGTGCTGTATCCCCGCGCAGAGCGATGAGACCCTCCGCGCCGGCCTCTTGCGCCGCTTTCAGATAGGCGGGCAGATCAGCTGGCTGTTGGGTGGAACAGGTGACATGTGCCTGCAAGCGCCCCAGTCCGGATCGGCGCAAGGCCCGCAGGGTGTCTAAGGTTTGAGCGGGATCTTTGCTGCAGGTGACAGATGAAAATTGTGGTGCAAATCCGGCAAGCGTCTCGGCTGCCCGGCTTAACGAAAATGCGGCTGTTACGGTTTTCGGCGAAAAAAATTCGAAGGAAATTTGGGTCATTCTATCCTCATTGAAGCTGGCTTGTATTGACAGTGCCAGAGGGGTTATGATTAATCAAATTCATAAAATTCAATTTCGTTATGAGGAATTTTCCGAATGCACTTTGATCTGCGCCACCTCCGTGCCATCCGCGCCATTGACAAATGCGGTGGGCTGTCGCGCGCGGCCGATATGCTCAATCTCACACAATCGGCCCTGTCGCATCAGATCAAAGGGCTTGAGGATCAGGCGGGCGTTGATCTTTTTGTGCGGCGCACCAAACCGCTGAAATTGTCGGCGGCCGGGCAGCGGCTGCTGAAGCTTGCCAATCGGGTGCTGCCAGAGGTTGAGGCCACCGAAGAGGAATTTCGCAGCTTGTTGTCGGGCAAGTCAGGCCGGTTGCATATCGCCATTGAATGCCATGCTTGTTTCGAATGGCTGTTTCCGGTTCTGGAGGCCTTCCGCAAGGCCTGGCCTGACGTAGATGTCGATATCCGCCCGGGTCTGGCCTTTGATGCTTTGCCGGCTCTGGCGCGTGAGGAGGTGGATTTGGTGGTCTCCTCCGACCCAGAAGAGCATCCCGATCTCGAATTCTCACCACTGTTTGACTACGAACCTGTGTTTGTTGCCTCCAGCCAACATGCTTTGGCGCAAAAACCTTGGATTGAGGCGCAAGACTTTCGCGATGAGATCTTGATCACCTATCCAGTAGATCGGGCGCGCCTGGATGTCTTCTCGCAGCTTCTCATGCCCGCTAAGGTCGAGCCGCGCGCGGTGCGTCAGGTGGAGCTGACCGCTGTGATTTTACTTTTGGTGGCCTCGAACCGCGGGGTTGCGGTACTGCCTGATTGGGTTGTGCGCGAGGTGCGGTATAATTCTGATTATGTGACCCGACCCCTGACCGAGCCGGGACTCACGCGCAGGCTCTACGCTGCAACCCGCCGAGAAGACACAACAAAACCCTTCATGGCGCATCTGCTCAAACTTGCCCGCAGCGAGCCGGTGAAATTGCAACGCAGCTAGGCCTTGGCAAGCTGGCTCCGGCGGCGTATAGCCCAGCCTGATCTGCAGGAGCATCACCATGGTACAAAGCGCAAATATGAACGTAATGATCGCGACAGCGCGCAAAGCTGGACGCGCCTTGGCGAAAGATTTTCGCGAGGTGGCCAATTTACAAGTGTCAGTTACAGGCGCCAGTGATTTTGTCGCCCGCGCGGATATGCATGCGGATAAAGTGGTGAGAGAAGAGCTGCTCGCGGCCCGTCCGACCTATGGGTACCTGGCCGCTGAAAGTGCTGAAATTAAGGGCAAAGATCCGACCCGTCACTGGATCGTGGATGCCATGGTAGGTGTCACCAACTTCCAACACGGCATGCCTCATTATGCGGTCACGATTGCTTTGCAGCATAAGGGCGAGATTGTTGCCGGCGTGATTTACGATGCCGCGCAAGACGAATGTTTTTTTGCAGAAAAAGGCCAAGGGGCTTGGATGAATGAAACGCGCATGCGGGTTTCTGGCCGTCGCAGCTTATCGGATTGTGTCTTTGCCACTGGGCTGCCAAGTTCAGGCTGCTCGGACTTGCCGCAAGCCTTGGCTGATCTGTCGCAGCTTTTGCCGGCCTCATCCGGCGTGCGCAATCTTGGTGCCGCCGCGCTGGACATGGCCTATGTGGCCGCTGGCCGCGTGGATGGATTTTGGGGCCGCCGCTTGCAACTTTGGGACGTCGCCGCTGGGATGATCATTGTGAAAGAGGCGGGTGGATTTTCCGAGTCCATTCAACCGGGTGGTGACCCGTTACAAGACGGAACGGTGATTGCCGCAAACGATCAAGTTTTCGCGCCGTTTAGCAAGATCATCCGCAAAAATAGCTAACTCCAGCTGTCTTTGAAGCTGTTCTATCAGAGTGGACACGGGTTTGCTGGCTCGAACATGCGATCTTTGCATGGGTTGGAGACTGTTTGCGCACACAAGTTTGCACAATATGCTCTCAGCTTGACAGATGATCGATTTGGCCCAGTTTGAGACTATGAGAAGTCTTTTTATTTTCCTTTTCACCGTCTTCGCTACAGGCGCCTTGGCCCAGTGCCCAAAGAATCCTGAGATTTCTGAGGAGCTCGATCGTGCGTATCGAACGCTGAAATTCGCGAAATTTCCCCGAGATGCACAGGCTGCGACGAATGTGCTTTGGAGCCTGTGGACCCGTGCACCTGACACTCATGCGCAACGCATGCTCAACCGGGGGATGACGAACCTCCAGCTTGGCGATTTGACAGCTGCCGAGGGATTTTTGAACGCTCTCATTGAGTATTGTCCTGATTACGCCGAGGGTTACAATCAACGCGCCTTCGCGCGGTATTTGGCGGGGAACTTCGAAGCAGCTTTGCCAGATCTGGTCCGCACCCTTAGCATCCAACCGCGCCACCTTGGGGCCTTGTCGGGTAAAGGCTTGACCCATTTGGCACTCGGACAGCCAGAGCTGGCAGAAATTGAGTTTCGAAGAGAGCTGGCTTTGAACCCATTCACAGCAGATCGGGATTTGATCCCGAACTTAGGCACGGATTTGTAGAGAATCTGCCTTTACACGCTCAGCATTTTGCCTATGTTCTCCGCTGTGCCCGCGTGATGGAATGGTAGACATAGAGGACTTAAAATCCTCAGGCTTAACGGCCGTGCCGGTTCGAGTCCGGCCGCGGGTACCACCACATAATGAACATTTAGTAAATAGGCCGGCTGTGCCCCTTGGTGCGCATCACAACCGCCGCTGACATCCAGAGCACAACGGGCCACGCCTGCGCGGAGCAGATCCAAGCTGCGAAGATGTTCGTTGAGGCGAGATCATGCCCACCAAAGGGGTTCGGGCTCTTCGCTTTTGTGAATATTGAAGGTCCGCAAGCGTTCCAACAGCCAATTCATGCGGGCAGCGTCCTCGTCAAGATAGGGCTTTGTCAGTGAGACAATATCCTGAGCCGGAGCGCGGAATGTTGCAGTCCATGCAGCGAGTTTAAACAGTATTGGAACAAATGCGATGCCGGACTCCGTTAGGTAATAGGGTTTCTTTTGCGCATGCTGCTCTGAAGTTCCGATTTCGAGCAGTTTGAGATCACGCATTAACTTCAAACGAGCAGATAGGGACCCCGAAGAAATATTCTCCATGTTGTTATTGAGAATATCGTTAAAGGTGCGCCGATTAAACAATGCAATATCGCGAATGATAATCGCAATCCATTTGTCGCCGAGAAGATGAGAAGCAAGCCCAATTGGGCACATGTTTTCCTCTACGAATTTTCCATCTACTCCATTTTTTACATCCAACATAAAACCACCTTACTATTTAAACTACTGTCCTAGTGACATTGGATCGCCAATTTCGGCACGTCAATTATATTTTGTCTAAAGTCCCACGTACCTTCCATCAAAACCACTTTAATCTTTGGTGTAGTTAACAAATCGCGTTCAATACTAATCTATGTCTTGAGCGACATTATATGTTTGGCTTTTCGGACCAAGCATCAGTCCAAACTATAAATGGGAGACGGATCATGATGGTAAAGCTCACACAAAATCTCGCGCGCGGGCTCGGACCGTGGAAGGAGATGTATCATGAAAATCAAGCGGTGCTAAACGGCCTGGGCGCGCGTCTTATATTCGCCGGTACAGAAAAATATGATGACAGAAAATTGACGGTGATTATTGATTTTGACTCTCTTGAGGCGATGAAAGCCTTCGGCGCGCATGAGGAATTAAAAGCCAAACGTGCGGCGGCTGGTGCACTCTTAGACACCACCGTTATCACCGTTATGAGCGAAGGTTCCTTTGTGGGATGAGACGTTCAGGAACGGGGCTTGCGTCACACAGAAGCAAGATCAACCAGAAATTGGGCAAATAGTTCGGATAGAAACCGGCGCGACACCGCTAAATTAAACGAAATTCAACCGATAGCTAAAAAGGTATTCAAATGGCTAAGCTGCTCATACATATTCATAGTGGACCGGAGTTAAAGAACAAGCTCACCCTTGGGTTGCTTGTCGCCAAAACTGGCGTAGCGGAAGGGCACAACGTCAAACTGTTTTTGGCCGCTGATGCTGTGCATGCCCTCAATTGCCGGGCGGAGGGTGAAATTGTCGGGCATGGCACTGGCGATGCAAACTTGCATTTGCAGGCGCTTGCTGCTGCAAATGTTCAAATAATGGTCTCGGGAATGTCTGCGAAAGTGCGCGGCTATGATAACAGTCTTCTCAGCGGTTATAACGCCTCCTTTGCGATGCCTGATAAGCTCATTTCTCATGCCTTAGACGCTGATACGGTGCTGTGTTATTGAGACTGTAATGAAATGGCGGCGCGAGATGAAGAGCGGGTTTGAGTCTTAAGCCGCAAGGCGCTTATGTGTGATGTCGCGCCTGCCGCGTTGTGCACCCTAGCCGATGTGGCATAGTATTGCCTAACAGAGCCTCATGGCTGCTAGCGGTGCTTGTCCAGCTCCGCGTCTATCGCATGCGTTAATTTTTGCGACAGGGGCCGGGTTGAGGCGCCCCAGGTTGCCAACACCTGGCCGTTACTGCCTATCAAAATTTTGTTAAAATTCCATCTGGGCGTGAATCCACTTTGCGCTCGCACTGCTTTAAAGAAGGGATGCGCTTGAGCGCCTGTGACCGCCAGCGTCTCACTCATTGGCATATCAATGTCGTAATTCAAGGCGCAAAAGCTTTTGATCTCCGCGTTGCTATCAAACTCCTGGTTAAAGTCATCTGATGGGATGGCAATTATTCCAAAGCCAGAGTCGCGGTAAGTATCATAGAGTTTTTGCAAATCGGCATATTGTTTGGTGAAGGCGCATTGTGACGCGGTGTTCACCACTAGATAGGGTTTTCCTTGCCACTGCTTCGTATCTATACGCCCGCCATAAATTGAGGGGAAGCTATGTGTCCCGAGCTCGCTACTGCGGCACAACTGCGGCAAAAAGGCGGTAATAGCTGCCGTTATGACAAGTATTGATGCCCACAATATTCGTGTCTGTGTATGTGTCATACAGAACTTACGCATCAAACACAGTTTTAGATCAGTCTTACGCGAGACCGACGCAAGATTTTGCCTGCGGATCCCAGGTTGTTCCAGGCAGGCAGAGGGTCTGAGGGTCAGTGCCGCGATCTGGGCAGCTTGGGGCTCCCTGAGCGAGGCCGGGATTGGCGCAAAACATGATCAAAAGCGATGTTAGAATGGGCTTCATCGTTTGTGTCTCCAGATTACATGAGGCCTTGGCCCCGTGAAGGCTCATCATAGGGCAGGGCTATTTTTTTGCGCGCATGTTTTGTACCTGATGGATAAGCGCATCAGCTCTACGCTTGGTCATGCCAAATTGTTTGCGCAGCCGCTCAAGGTCCGCTTTTTCCGTGTGGTCTAAAATTCCATCTAAAAGTGCTTTGCGCACCTGATCTTCAAAAATAATATTCCGCCGTTCCAATTGTGAATTGAACGATGAGGCGACAATACCCGTGATCAAAGCCACCACAATCACCCCTAAAATTGCGGATCCAACAGCGATGAGTTTGCCCGCTACCGTAATGGGCGTGATGTCGCCATAGCCAACGGTGGTAAGCGTAATCAGCGCCCAATACATGGAATCCGGAATTGACTGAAAGCCGGTTGGATGGGTTCTATATTCAGCAAAATACATTAATGTCGACGAGAGGATGAACAGGATCGCGAATAGATAACTGGCGGCATAAAACGAACGCCTTTCCTCATTAATCGCCTCAAACAAATCTTCCATAGCCGAGTTGTAATGTGATAATTTCAAAATGCGGAGCAACCGCAAAGCGCGCAAAATTCGCAGATCTAAATAAGGGAAGAACGCGCGTAGATAGAAGGGCAAAATGGACAATAGATCCACGAGGCCACTGAAGCTAAGCATGTACTTGGCGCGTGCTTTGCAGGCGTCAGCAAAGTTACATGGGCCAGAGATTTTGCTAGGCGCGACCCAAACGCGGCACAGGTACTCGACCGTAAAGATCCCCACGCTGATGATTTCAATCCATGTAAACAATGTTTTATATTCGGCGTAGATATGCGTCACGGATTCCAAGGTAATGGAGATGATGTTTGCGATAACCAATGCCGTGAGGAACAAGTCGATTCTTCGGCTGACCCTGTCGCCCACATCTGCCCGCTCTAAAATCTGATTGAGCCGGTTTTGCACCTCTTGGTATTTTGACATGCACACCCCCTATTTCACATAATGATGCGCTTAGCATGATTGCCAAACTGTGCTTTGGCAAGATTATCTGATGAATTTGCCCACGGTTGTCATATGGTATTGGCCAAAAATACGCAGATTTAGACTTGTGAAATGAGCCAGCCATGAAGGGCTTAGGCCGGCGTTCTGCCTGTTTAACTTTCCCTAATACAGCTCTTGCAGGATTTAGGTGATGCCAAAGCCCCATCGCTAATTGCGTCGGTAAACGTTGTCCAGGCTTTTGGAATGCTGGGCCAGACCGCAGGTTGCTTTGCATCATAGAACATCAAGAGGAAAAAATGATGGAAAAAAATAATGCATAAAGGCGTTGAAAATCTGGCGATCGGAATTTGGGATGACCTTTACCGGGGCCTGCCCGGGCCGGTGAAATCGGTCTTATCGGTGATCATTGTCAGCACCACGTTGATGCTTGGGGCGCTGTTTTTCACGACCCAGCTTCTGCCCGGCGCCGACAGTTTGATCCCCACTTTGGTAGATGCGCTGGATCGGCAGATTGAGGGGCAGAATGTCAAGAATGAGCAGCTTGAAATATTGGCCCGCAAGATGGTGCAAATCGCCAGCTCTCTGTAGCAGCTCACCGAAGAATTGGCGCTATCCAATGATAGGTTTCAAAACTCGGTCGATGCGCTGCGCCGCGATGTGACGATTTTGCAAGAGCATTGCCACGGGAGCGGTGGCGGCAGCTATCAGTAGGAGGGCGATATGCACGATATTGAAGAAATGACCGCCGAGATTGTTCGGCGCGAAGGCGGGTTTGTGAATGACCCCGATGATCCGGGCGGCGCAACAAAATACGGCGTCACAATTCGCACTCTGCGCGCCCTGCGGGGCTGCGCAACCGTGGATGATGTCAAAGCCCTGACCGAAGCGGAGGCCATTACGATTTTCAAAGGCCAATATTTTGAGCAACCAAAGATCAACCAGCTGCCTGCGCCTTTGCAAGCGTCCGTGTACGATATGCAGGTGAATGCCGGGGCCAATGTGATCAAAATCTTGCAGCGTCTTGCGGCTGATTTCGGTGTAAAGCTGGCGGTGGATGGGGTGCTGGGTCCGAAGTCAATTGCGGCATTAGACCGGGTGCATAGCAAAGCCGGGGTGCGGTTTGTCGATGCTTACGGCATCGTGCGGCGCAATTACTATTTTCGAATTGGCGACCGGCGGCCAGCCTCACGAAAATATTGCGTGACCCGGCGCAGTGGCAAGGGCGATTGGATCACCCGCGCCGAGGAATTTATCAGCGCGCGCTATCATATGAGCCAAAAAGAATTCGATGGGAGGGTTGCGACATGGGTCTAATGTCATGGGTTTTGGGCGGTGGCGCGAAACAGGCCGCAGCAGTAGTGGGTCAGGTGGCCGGGGTTTTCAAACCCAATGCGGGGGCTTTAGAGACGCGCGGTCACGCCTATAACCGGGCGGCGCTGGCGCAATATATTGCTGAATTTGCCCATCCGCGCCGGGGCTGGTTTGATAGCTTGGTGGACGGGCTGAACCGCCTGGTGCGCCCGGCGATCACCTTCGGGTTTTTGGGGATCTTGCCCGCGGTGGTCATTTGGCCGGAGGGAGCTGCCATCGCCTTTGCCGCCCTCGCGCTTTTGCCTGCGGGCTATTGGGCGCTTGTCACGGTGATTATCGGGTTTTATTTTGGCGGGCGTATGCAGCTCAAAGCGCAAGATTTTCAAAAATCCGTGCGATCAGCCGCAGATCGTGCCCCAGAGGTCATCGCCAATATTAAACGCCTCCGCACGGCCCTCTCTCCCGATGAGGCCGCTGACGACAGCCCCGAGCTGGCGCATGGCCTGCCGCAGGCCGAGAACGCCGCTGTGCGTGATTGGGCGCAAGTAAAGGGGTAAGGGGGAGGCCTCTGCCTAATTCTGGGGCAAAGCCTGTACATGCAGAAGGTTTTCACCATCGAGACTGAGCAGGTAAATCTTGCGATCTTGGCCGATAACGATCAATTCATGCGCTGTGCGGCTCACCGAAAGTACCTCGGTTCCTTTTGGAAGTGCGGTGATTTCGGGGAAAATTGTGACCGGGCTCTGCAAGCGGATGACAAGCACTGCAAAGATCGCTATGAGACCCACAATCATGGTGGCTGTGAGCGTTGTGACCAGCCGCCTTAAAAAACGCAAATTTGCCGGTTCAGTTGGATTTGCCGGAACCTCAGATTGATCTGCCATGACTGATGTCCTTTTTACCATTGGAGAAAACCCTCCACTGCGCCTTGATAAAGCCTTGGCGCGGAATGTGCCAGAGCGGGCGATCAGCCGGTCGCGCCTGTCGCGGATGATCGCGGAAGGTGCGGTTGAGGTAAATGGCGTTGTGTTGACCGATCAAAAGGCTCGGGTGCAAGCCGGCGATGATATTGTCATCCATGTGCCAGAAGCAGTGGAAAGTCACATGCTGCCGGAAGACATTCCGCTCGAGGTTATGTTTGAAGATGACGACTTGATTGTGGTCAACAAGCCGGCCGGCATGGTTGTGCACCCAGCACCAGGAACGCCTTCGGGAACATTGGTTAATGCGCTTTTGGCCCATTGCGGCGAAAATCTCTCTGGTGTGGGTGGGATGAAACGCCCTGGGATTGTGCACCGGATTGATAAAGACACCAGTGGGCTATTGGTGGTGGCCAAATCGGATGCGGCCCATCAAGGCTTAGCGGATCAATTTCTGGATCACAGCATCGAGCGCCTTTATGCCGCGGTGTGTTTTGGCGTGCCCTCGGCAGGCGATCCGCGGCTTATGGGCCTCGCAGGCACGTCGTTTGAAGCGGGCAATCAGCTCAAAATCACAACCCAATTAGCCCGCCACAAGACCGATCGGCAACGCCAAGCGGTCGTGCTGCAAAACGGTAAACATGCCGTGACCCGTGTGCGGGTGATGCAAGAATTAGCTGGCGGCGCCGCCGCGGTGGTTGAATGTAAATTGGAGACCGGCCGTACCCATCAAATTCGGGTGCATATGTCCTACGCTGGCCATGCTTTGCTTGGGGATCAAACCTATAGCCGTAAACGCAAATTGGCTGGCGTCTACACTGAGCAGGTCGCTGCCTTCCCAAGGCAGGCGCTACATGCGGGGCTTTTGGGTTTTAAACATCCAATCACGGGCCGGGCGCTCCGTTTTACGAGCCTATTGCCGGCGGATATACAAGATTTGATTGGTCTTTTAAGCGCATAGGCGCCGGGGTGCGCCCCATCTGTTGCCGAAAATAATTATTAATTTCTCGCCCTCTTGAAACAGGACGAAGGCGCACGCATATCTATGTTACGCCCATATACATGAGATGGAACATGAGGGAGCACGATGGCAAATTACGCAAATTTACCTGCACCAACACCGGATGGGGGATTGAGCCGCTATATGCAGGATATCCGCAAATTTCCGATGCTAGAGCCGGAAGAGGAGTATATGCTGGCCAAGGCTTGGGTGGAGCGGCAAGACAATGGCGCAGCGCATAAATTGGTGACCAGTCACCTGCGTTTGGCGGCTAAAATCGCCATGGGCTATCGCGGTTATGGGCTGCCCCAGGCCGAGGTCATCTCGGAGGCCAATGTCGGCTTGATGCAGGCCGTTAAGAAGTTTGACCCGGAAAAAGGTTTCCGTTTGGCCACATATGCGATGTGGTGGATCCGGGCGAGTATTCAGGAATATATATTGCGCTCTTGGTCCTTGGTTAAAATGGGAACCACCTCCGGACAAAAGAAGCTGTTTTTCAATCTTCGCAAAGCAAAATCGCGGATTGGTGCTTATAATGATGGGGACCTGCGGCCCGAACAGGTCGCCAGCATTGCGACCGATCTTGGCGTGACTGAAACCGAAGTGCAATCGATGAATCGCCGGATGTCTGGGGGCGACGCCTCTTTGAACGTGATGGTTGGCAGAGATGGCGAAAGCGCGACACAGTGGCAAGATTGGCTGCAAGATGAGGATGCCGATCAAGCGGGTGACTATGAGAGCAATGATGAGATATCTGTGCGCCGTGACATGTTGGCTGAGGCAATGGGCGTTTTGAACGACCGTGAAAAAGACATTATCGCCCAACGCCGCTTGCAAGATCAGCCGGTGACCTTGGAGGAGCTGTCAAACCAATATAGCGTGAGCCGCGAACGGATCCGCCAGATTGAAGTGCGGGCGTTTGAAAAACTGCAAAGCCGTATGCGTGAATTGGCGCAAGAAAAGGGCCTGCTACGCGACCCGTGATGCCAAGCCGTGCGTCTTGCCCTACCATTTTCTCTGGCAGGGCTGCCCTTCTCGCGTTATCCTAGAGAGAGATGGTAAGACTGGAGGCACGCATGACACATATCCGCTGGGGCATTCTTGGGGCGTCAAAATTTGCGCGCGAGCATATGGGTCCGGCCATTCATTCAGCCAAAGGGGCGGTTTTATCGGCTGTCGCCAGTCGCACCCCAGACAGCGTTGCCCCATTTCAGGAGTTTGCAGCCGGATGCCGCGCGATTAATGGCTATGACACTCTGATCGAGGATCCAAATATTGATGCGGTCTATATCCCCTTGCCGCATCATATGCATGTGGAGTGGACGGTGAAGGCGCTCAATGCTGGCAAACATGTATTGGCAGAAAAACCCATTGCGATGCAGGCTGCAGAGTTTGACACGTTAATCGCGGCCCGTGATGCCACCGGACTGTTAGCGGCTGAAGCCTATATGATCGTGCATCACCCACAATGGCAGCGCGCGCGGCAAATGGTGGTTGATGGCGCGATTGGCCGGGTTGTGCATATCACTGGAGCCTTTTCCTATGACAATTCCGACGATCCGCAAAATATCCGTAATCAAGCGGCCATGGGCGGTGGTGGGCTGCGCGATATTGGGGTCTATGTGTTGGGGTCGGCGCGTTATGTCATGCGGGCGGAGCTGGAGAATATTTTCGCCAAAATTCGTTTGGAAAGCGGGTTTGACACATTTGCCTTCATGCAGGGCAATATGGGAGAGGCGACCTATTCGGCCTATGTCTCCACGCGCATGCATCCGCATCAAGAAATGGTGTTTCATGGATCTGAAGGGGTTTTGCGCCTAACCGCGCCATTCAATGCCAATATTTTTGGCGAGGCGCGCATTGAATTACACCAGCCAAATCTAGGCCTGTGGGTTGAGAAATTCCCTGCTGCGAACCATTATGTGCAGCAAGTGGAAGCCTTTGGGCACAGCATCCGCACCGGTGCGGCCTTTCCTTGGACACTCGAGCAGGCGCGCGGAACCCAAGAAGCGATTGACAAGATATTGGCGATTGGCACAGAGTTGCCATAATTTTAAAGCGACAGTCTTCTGAAATAATTAGACGTTCAAATTGATTTAAAAAGGTGTTTCAACGATGAGCAGGCCAAAGGCTGAAGGTGAATTTTCCCTCAATGAACCCCGAAAGGGCAAAGCGTAAGAAAGCCTTGTGATGCGGCTGCTTTGGATGGTCTTCATTTCCGTTATGTTGAGCCTCGCGCAAACGGTTCTCACCGTTGTCACGATCATCCAGTTTATCATCATGCTGGTCTCTGGACGGCAGCCCAATGATCGTTTGGCTGATTTTGGCACGACTTTGGAGATTTGGATTACCAAAGCCGCCCGCTATCAAACAGCTGCCAGCGAAATGCGCCCTTGGCAATGGAGTGAGTTGGATTAATCTTCCATCGCTTCCAGCTCATCAATCATTGCAGAGATCATGCTGAGCCCCTTGTCCCAAAATTTGGGGTCACTCGCATCTAGACCGAAGGGCGCCAGCAGCTCTGTGTGGTGCTTCGAGCCACCGGCACGCAGCATGTCAAAATATTTGGCCTGAAACTGCGGATCACCCTCTTCATAGACAGCATAGAGCGCATTTACCAAACCGTCGCCGAAAGCATAGGCGTAAACATAGAATGGGGAATGCACGAAATGGGGGATATAGGACCAAAAAGTCTCATAGCCATCCATGAATTCAAAAGCCGGCCCGAGGCTTTCACCTTGCACGCTCATCCAAATCGCATTGATCTGATCTGGTGTGAGCTCCCCCTCGGCACGGGCCGCATGCAGCTTGCACTCAAAATCATAAAAGGCAATTTGGCGCACCACGGTGTTGATCATGTCCTCCACTTTGCCGGCCAAGAGTACTTTGCGCTCTTGCGGTGTTTTAGCGGCTGCCAGAAGTTTGCGGAATGTCAGCATTTCGCCAAAAACGGAAGCGGTCTCTGCCAAGGTGAGCGGTGTTGAGGACAGCAGCTCGCCTTGCTGGGCGGCCAGAACCTGATGCACCCCGTGCCCCAATTCATGGGCCAGTGTCATTACATCGCGCGGTTTGCCCATGTAGTTGAGCATCACATAGGGATGCACGGTGGTGACGGTCGGATGCGCAAAGGCGCCGGGTGCTTTACCCGGCTTAACCGCGGCATCAATCCAGCCTTGGGTGAAAAACGGTTTGGCGATCTCGGCCATCTCTGGCGAAAACTCAGCGTAGGCTGACAGCACCATCTCTTGCGCTGTGCCCCAATCGACCAGCTTGTCGTCTTCAATTGGCAAAGGAGCGTTCCGATCCCAGACCTGCATGGTCTCAAGACCCAGCCATTTGGCTTTGAGCGCATAGTAGCGATGCGATAATTTGGGGTAGGCGGCCACGACCGCATTGCGCAGCGCCTCGACAACCTCGGCTTCCACATGGTTGGACAAATGCCGCCCGGTTTGTGGCGTTGGCATTTTCCGCCAGCGGTCTTCAATCTCTTTTTCTTTGGACAGCGTATTATGCACCCGGGCAAAAAGGCCTGTATTGGCGCGCAACACTCGCGCAATCTCACGGGCCGCAGCCTCGCGCGTGCCGCGGTCTTGTCCGGATAATTTGTTGGCGGCCGCCTCCAGCGGCAGATCTTCCCCATCAATGGTAAAGACTAGGCTGGCGACAGTTTCGTCAAACAAGCGGTTCCAGGCAGCTGCCCCGACCACCGATTGATCATGTAGGAATTTTTCCATTTCGTCAGACAGCTGATAAGGCTTCATGGCGCGCATGCGGTCAAACACCGGCTTATAGCGGGCCAGAGCAATATTTTGCGACAGTAATTTTGAAAGAATTTCTTCATCCAATCTATTGAATTCTAATCCGTAAAATACCAATTTTGTCGTATGCTCCGTCAGCTTATCTTGCATATCTGACATGAATTTTGCCCGCTCGGGGTCCGTTGTCAGTTGGTAATAACGCAAACCAGCAAATGACATGATCCGACCGGCAATAATGTCGATTGCCTCATACCGTTCAACGGCTTTGAGCATTTCATCCGCATTAAGTTGCGCGAGCTTTCCGTCATAATTCTCTGAAAAGTCTTCGCAAGCTTGCTCAAGCTGTTTGAGATCGGCATGCAGTTCGGGCGCATCCTCGGAGTCGTAAAGATCGCTGAGATCCCAAGCTGGCAAATCTCCGAAGGCTCCGCCACCTTGCGGATTGGCCTCAAATACGCGTGTGTCTTTTCGCATGAATTGGTCCATCAGGGCTGTATTATTCGGTCCGCTGGCTCAAAAAACGCCCAGTTTTGAGCTGCAAAATTATAGGGTGTCTTGCGCCCTATCTAATGTTTTTTGCATGGAGAGGAAAGCCACTTTAGCCCTTCGCAATTCAAATTGAATTTTCCAACGCTTCGTGCTCTCCTTTGCCTGCTGCTAGAATTGGAGAACTTATGCGCATCGAGAATTTTAAATCCCGCATGGCAAATCGAGATATGATGGCCGGGACGTTTTTGAAAACGCCAGCCTATGAATTGGTGGAGGTTTTGGCCACTTCGGAGCTGGATTTCATTTGCATCGATATGGAGCATAGTCCCTTCGACCGCGCCCGCACGGATGCCTGTTTGGCGGTGGCGCGGGCCTTAGATTTCCCGGTGCTGGTGCGGGTGACGCATTTTGCACCCCAAACCGTGTTGCAGGTGTTGGACATGGGCGCGGTGGGCGTGGTGGCACCGCATATCATTACAGCGGAGCAGGCCAAAGACTTGGTGCGTGCCGCGCATTTCGGTCCAGGGGGTCGCGGTTTTGCCGGCGCCACGCGTTGGGCCGGCTATGGCACACAAAACATGGAAGAAGTATTGGCGCAATCGGTCCGTCAAACCGTTGTGATTGCTCAGATTGAAGAGCCTGAAGCGCTGGAGAACGTCGAGGAAATTGCCGCAACTCCGGGTGTGGATGGTTTATTCTTGGGGCCGTCAGATATGAGTGTTTCAATGGGATTTAGCGATACCAATTCTGAGCAATTGCGCGCGGCCTTAGCGCGATGTGGCGTGGCGGCTGAGGCGTCGGGCAAAGCCTATATGACCTTCGTGCCCAATGCCTCGAAGGCGGCAGATTGGGCGCAGTTTGGAGCGCATATGTTCTTTGTTGGATCCGAGCAGGGCTGGATGAAGTCTGGGGCAAATGCGGATGCTTCTGGCATTCATGCGCTCGGGTGATGTCGTTCAAAATGGGCGATGGTTTCGCGATAAAAATCCTCACGGATTTCCGGGCGTTCCATCATGAACTCATGTTTGGCTTGGGGCACGATCTTTAACTGAGCTCCGGGCCAATGGGCCATACGCTGCGCAATGCGGCGCGGGTCCACAATGGTTTCCAGGCCACCGATAAAGCAAAGGGCTGGGTGCCTTGGCGTGCGATGGCGGTGCAGCGCGCGCATCTCGCGCAGAGCTTCATTGAGCCAGCGCAAGCTTGGGCCTCCCAGAGCGAAATCTGGAAGATCTCTTGTATGTAACTGCATAATTTCAAACATTTGAGGATCACAGCTTAACTGATTTTCCTCGAATGAAATCTCTTGCAAATGGGATCCAACAGAGCTTCCTGGCGCGCGCATCTCAGCCAATTTGAACGGATGCAGGAGGCTGGATAAGCCCCAAGCGATGACGCGTTTCGCAGGTGGGTGGAACAAAATTCCCCACATGGGTGCGGAAAAACTGACCGCTTGTACCGGCAACCCTTGCATTAGGGATCGCAATCCAATGCAGCCGCCCATCGAGTGTGCCATCAGAAAATAGGGCCTGGGCAGGTCCAATGTCTCGGCTGCGGTCACAAGAGTTTGCACGTCTTGCTGGTAGTCAGAGAATCTGTGCACATGCCCAATCAGGCGATTTGACAATAGTCGATCTGATAGGCCCTGTCCCCGCCAATCGATCGCCAAAGAGGTGTAACCGGCATGCGCAAGGGCGGCTGCGGCTCCGCCGTATTTCTCGATATATTCGGTACGCCCGGGAAATATCAAAACCGTCCCTTTGGCCCCGTTGCGCCATGCCCCGAGGCGCAAGCGCACCCCGTCTTGCGTATGCACCCAATGTCCCGAGGCTCCCGCAGGACCGCGCGCCAGATCGTTGCGCAGTGGCGCAGGGCTTATCATCAGCTCAAAATACCTGCCAGTCGCATGGCCAGACCCATGTCGCCCTCTAAAGTGAGTTTGCCGCTCATGAAAGCTGAGGTTGGATTTTGTCTGCCGGCAAGAATATCCTCAAAGACCTCCGCCGTGGCCGAAAGGGTCACCTCCGCCGGTTGATTGGAAATGCGCACCCCCTCGCTATCCACGATTAAAGAGCCCTCATCGGTGATTGAAAACTTTACAGAGCCCTCAAAAACGCCGCCACCCAGCTTCTGTGTTAAAACATCACGGGCTTGGTTCAAAATTTCGCTCATTCAACAGGTTCCTTAATCATTTTATTTTACATCGAGGGGCTGAAACCTCGGAAAGCTGTGCTAAGTGTATGGTATGACAAGTGTTGTTTGGAAACTCAAATCAATCGTGGCGGCAATCTGCCTTTTTGTTGCGGCAACCGGGATGGCGGCGGGACAATCGGCGCGTTTGGATCCATTGTTTGAGCGTTTGAAAAATGTCGATGCTGCCGACGCACCAGCTCTGGAGGCGAAAATTAGGCAGGAGTGGTCGAAAAGCGGGTCTCCTGCGGCCGATTTACTGCTGTCTCGGGCGAAGATTGCCT
>Ga0206126_10003318_pt1 | contig 16443 bp, 10 predicted proteins | sample Helgoland_Spring_5_FD_148621 | JGI IMG/M metagenome (GOLD analysis project Ga0206126, IMG submission 148621) | Pelagic subsurface seawater microbial communities from Kabeltonne, Helgoland, North Sea - Helgoland_Spring_Bloom_20160412_1 | ecosystem: Environmental > Aquatic > Marine > Epipelagic ...
ACAGGTGATTTAGGACGACCCCAGATGTTTTCGCCCATCCGGCGGTCAATTTTGTATTTGGCAGCGGTACGTTTTGTCACCGGCTGATCTCCTTCGATAAAGTCGAAGCCCAACATGGGCCACTATGAAGGGCGTTGTCCTTTGGGCGAACCCCGACAGGCATCCCCTTGCGGGGGCCACCAACACCAATGGGGCGCGGATGCCAGTCCTACATGGCGATGTCAAGGCCAAAGAGGAACGCCTTGCGACGTTCCTCTGTCATCCATGGCTCTGATGAGCCTATGGGACGTGCGGGGCACTGCGTCCACGTCTCTGTGAGATCCTAAAATCCCATTGGTGGCGTCTGTCCCGGCCAGATTACTGCTCAGTCTTGCGCTGCTTGCTTACAGTCGTAACAGAGGTGATTCGCCTTGTGAATCCCTCTTGTGGATTTTTTCCAGCGCCCACAAAGCAGAGATTTAGGATGACTTACGCTTCGGCTTGCCAGGATCAAACTTATGCTTATCCGGGCGGGCGCTTGGCTTGCCCCCTTTGGGCTTGCCCGCGCCTGCTTTTGCTGCCGGCTTTGAGCCGGGCTTGCCACCCGATTTTCCCACAGAGGGTTTGCCCCCGCCCGGTTTCCCGCTTCCAGTTTTTTTCTTAAAACTCTCAACTACCCCGTCGGGGCGGCTTTGCGCTGCGGTTTTGGATTTAAATTTTGGTTTGCCGTCACCCGTTTTGGGCTTACGCGTTTTGGGTGATGGCGCATCGTTCCAATCTATCGGTCCGCTGGGCTTTTCGATCGGCCGTTTTTTATCTGCCCGAGGTTTTGGCGCGCTGGATCGCTCATAGGGCACATCAGCCGGTGGCGCTTTAAGTTCGCTCACAACCGCATCATCTTCAACGGTCATATTCGGGCCCAAGGCTTTCTTGAACCCCTCAACACTGGAGAGTTTAACTTCAAAGAATGAGGCATCGGGATGAATTTTGATTGCGCCAATATCATGTTTGGTCAACCCACCGGCGTTACAAATCATCGGCAGAAGACGACCGGGCAATGTGCCAGAGGCACGGCCACCGGGAATGGAGAACCAGACAGTTGGGCCAAAATCTGCAACTCTGCGTGGCTTGGCCTCTTTGGCCTCGCGCGCATCCACCGCTAAGAGCTCTTCGGGGGCCGATTGCTTGGCCGTATAGACCCGCAAAAACGCCGCGGCCACCTGGGCTGGGGAGAAATGGGACAAAAGCTCATCAACCGCCACCTGATCGGTTGCTGAAATTTCCTCATGCCAGGCGGGATCTTCCAAAAGCCGGGCCCGATCCTTTGCGGTCACCTCTTCGGCGGAGGGCGGCACGGTCCATTCCGCTTTCACCTTCGCACCTTGCAAAATGCGCTCGGCCTTGCGGCGCACGGAGGGTGGCACAATCAGTGCAGAAATCCCTTTGCGCCCGGCCCGGCCCGTACGGCCTGACCGATGCATCAAAGTTTCAAAATTGCTCGGCAATTCCGCATGCACCACCAAATCCAAATTCGGAAGGTCAATCCCCCGCGCCGCCACATCGGTGGCCACACAGATCCGCGCCCGGCCATCTCGCATGGCCTGCAAGGCATGAGAGCGTTCCGCCTGGCTCAATTCCCCCGAAAGGCTGACCACAGAAAAACCACGGTTCGACAGGCGCGTGGTCAAACGATTGACCATGACCCGCGTATTGGCAAAGACCAAAGCATTTGGGGCTTCATAAAAGCGCAAGACGTTGATGATTGCATTTTCCATATCCCGCGCTGCCACGTTTAAGGCGCGGTACTCGATATCCGTGTGCTGGGACTTCTCCGCAACGGTCGACACGCGCTGTGCGTCTCTTTGGTAGGATTTTGCCAAAGTGGCGATGGATTTTGGTACAGTGGCGGAAAACATCAAAGTGCGGCGCATCTCAGGCGCGTGACCAAGGATGAACTCCAGATCTTCCTTGAAGCCCAAGTCGAGCATTTCATCCGCCTCATCGAGCACCACCGCCCGCAGCTCAGATAAATCAATCGACCCGCGCATGATGTGATCGCGCAAACGCCCCGGCGTGGCCACAACAATATGCGCCCCGCGGGCCAAAGCCCGGCGCTCATCGCGCATATCCATACCGCCCACGCAAGAGGCCATTGTCACCTGCGCTTCGCCATAAAGCCATTGCAGCTCGCGCTTGACTTGCAAGGCCAGCTCACGGGTTGGGGCAATGACCAAAGCCAAAGGGTGCGACGCGCGGTCAAACACCTCATTGCTTCCCAAAAGACTATCGCCAATGGCCAGACCAAAGCCGACCGTCTTACCAGATCCGGTTTGCGCCGAGACCAGCAGGTCCGCCTGTGCCAGTTCTGGCGCGGTGACGGCCAATTGAACGGGAGTCAAAGTGTCGTAGCCGCGCTTTTTCAGCGCGTCAGCTAGAGCTTGTTTCACGAGAATATCTTCCTATGTCATGCGGGCGCTGCAGCCCCCCATGGACCGACCAACCCCAATTGGGCGCCTCAGCGGCACCTCAATAGAGCGCGGATAGGCGTTTTTGCATCGGAAGTATAGGGCAGGCGCAAATTTAGGAGCCCGCAGCCCCGCCGCGCCGCCTGCGGCGCTTATGCGCCGCAAATAGTAAGGGGGCGAGAAACCGGCGATAGATCACAGAGGAGACGGCCTTGATGGGTTTGAAATTGACAATCGGCGCCAAGATCCAAAAATAAGGCAGTTGCCGCCAAATCGCCACAAAGGCCTCGACCCCGACTGAGATCTGCGCGCCGCGCCGGACGTGCAGCTGTTTGGCCGCTTGATCTTCACTGAGGCCCCAATCTGCGGCCGTTTGCGCAGTAATTTCAACATAGGCCAAATCATCGCCGGAGAGGCGTTTGTAATGCTCTATCTCCCGACGACAAATCGGGCATTCAGCATTATAAAGAACTTCTAGTTGGGCCATGGGTCTCTGCTCGCTCGTTACACTCCGCTCATGTCAAATAGGGCATCGCACGAGCAGGTCCAGCGGCAACAAAGAGCCGACCTCGCGAAAGATCCGCAGGCCGGGCCTGTTCAATTCAGCCGCATTTCGAATAGCCGCAGCTGCCGCAGGTCATGCAGCCTTCGACCATACGCAGATCAAATTGCCCGCAGCTTGAACAGGCGGCGCCCCGAGATTGCTCTAGATTCACCACTTCGGCTTGCGGGTCAGATTTGAGCCCCATGCCTTCACCGGACAAAAAGCCCGTGACCACCATGTGATGCTCAATCACCCCGCCGATAGCGGCCAGAATCGAAGGGATATATTTCCCGTCCACCCAAGCGCCGCCCCGCGGGTCGAAAACCGCTTTCAACTCTTCCACCACAAAGCTCACGTCACCGCCGCGCCGGAACACTGCCGAGATCATCCGCGTGAGCGCCACAGTCCAGGCGAAATGCTCCATATTCTTGGAATTGATGAACACTTCAAACGGCCGGCGATGCCCGTTGAGCAGCAGATCATTCACCGTGATGTAAAGCGCATGCTCGCTGTCTGGCCATTTCACCTTATAGGTTTGCCCTTCCAGCGCCTCGGGGCGGCTCAAAGGCTCGCTGATATAGACCACATCGGCGCCTGTATCGGCCTCGGGCGCTTTTTCGCCCTCCTCTGACACAGATAAAACAGATCCTGTGACCGCATTGGGCCGATAGGTGGTGCAGCCTTTGCAGCCTTGATCCCAAGCGGCCATGTAAACGTCTTTGAAAGCCTCAAAGCTGATATCTTCGGGGCAGTTGATCGTTTTAGATATCGAGCTGTCGATCCATTTCTGCGCCGCAGCCTGCATCCGGACATGCTCAAGAGGCTCCAGGGTTTGCGCATTGACGAAATAATCGGGAAGCTCTGCGTCGCCCATCTTGTCGCGCCACATTTGCACGGCATAGTCGATCACTTCTTCTTCGGTGCGCGTGCCATCTTTTTGCAGAACTTTGCGCGTGTAGGCATAGGCAAAGACCGGCTCAATCCCAGAAGACACATTGCCGGCGTAAAGGCTGATCGTGCCGGTCGGCGCGATGCTGGTCAGAAGTGCGTTGCGAATGCCATGCTTGGCAATGGCATCGCGCACATCAGCGTCCATCTGCTCCATCGCGCCACTGGCCAAATAGCCCTCAGCGTCAAACAGCGGAAACGCCCCCTTTTCTTTTGCCAAATCAACAGAGGCCAAATAGGCCGCACGGGCAATTTGATGCATCCAGGCCTCAGTCTGCGCCGCCGCTTCTACGGATCCATAACGCAGCCCAACCATGAGCAAAGCATCGGCCAGCCCGGTCACCCCAAGGCCAATCCGGCGCTTAGCCTCAGCCTCGCGCTGTTGCGCCTCCAGTGGGAAACGGCTGGCATCCACCACATTATCCATCATCCGAACTGCGGTTGCGACCAAATCGGACAAGACCGCCTCATCCAGCTTGGCCTGAGCACCAAAAGGATCAGAGACCAAACGCGCCATATTGATCGATCCCAGCAGACAGGCACCATAGGGCGGCAAGGGTTGCTCACCGCAAGGATTGGTGGCCGCGATGGTTTCGCAATAATTGAGGTTATTGGCCTGATTGATCCGATCGATAAAGATCACACCTGGTTCGGCGAACTCAAAGGTGGAATTCATGATTTGATCCCAAAGTTCCACCGCCCGCAGACTGTGATAGACCTCCCCCTCAAAAACCAAATCCCAAGGCTCATCGGCCTTGACCGCCGCCATAAAGGCATCCGTGACCAAAACCGAGACATTAAACATCCGCAAACGCGCAGGATCGCGTTTTGCGGTAATAAAATCCAAAATATCCGGGTGATCACAGCGCATAGTCGCCATCATCGCGCCGCGCCGGCTGCCTGCCGACATAATCGTGCGGCACATAGCATCCCAAACATCCATAAAGGAGAGGGGGCCCGAGGCATCCGCAGCAACGCCCTTCACCTTTGCCCCTTTGGGACGAATGGTCGAGAAATCATATCCGATGCCGCCGCCTTGCTGCATGGTCAGCGCGGCCTCTTTCAACATGTCAAAAATCCCGCCCATACTGTCGGGAATTGTGCCCATGACAAAGCAATTGAACAAAGTCACACTCCGCTCTGTGCCAGCCCCAGCAGTGATGCGCCCGGCCGGCAAAAATTTGAAATCGGCCAAAACGTCGTAGAACTTCGGCTCCCATTCGGCGGGTGCGGTCTCGACCGCGGCCAAAGAGCGCGCGATGCGCTGCCAGCTGTCTTCGACGGTCTTATCAATGGGCGTACCATCCGCTTGTTTGAAGCGGTATTTCATATCCCAGATTTGTTCGGCGATTGGAGCTGCAAAGCGTGTCATGTACCGTTCCATATATAAGCGCAAAGAGAAGGTTTGAAACTAGCCTTCACGGGTTCAAAGGTCAACTTGTATCCCGGGCTCGAATCTGATCTTTTGCAGTTGATACACAATATATAGGGTGACGAGTTGCCGAAACACATAAACTTAGTAAAGCTCAGCGTGGGCACGGAGTCGATTGAGGGTCTGCGCGCGTGGCAGTCCAGCCCCATGGCGCAGACCCGCGATGGCCTGCCGCGCCATGTCACCCGCATGTGGCCCAAACGCGGTGAAGAGCTGCTCGCAGGCGGTTCAATCTATTGGATTATCAAGGGTGCAATTTTGTGTCGCCAAAAGCTGATCCGCCTCGATGAGGCCATAGGTTCAGACGGCATTCGCCGCTGTGCGATTGTCACAGATCCAGAGCTGATCGCTGTGGCCGCAACGCCCAAGCGGGCTTTTCAAGGCTGGCGCTACCTGCAACCAAATGACGCGCCCCCAGATTTGGCCAAAGCGCGCCCCAGTGATGACGCGCTGCCGGCCGAGATGCAGGCGGCTTTGGCCTCTATCGGTATTTTATGACCGCTATTGAGCGCCAATTTTCCGGATCAAAGGCCCGCAGTCGCCGCCAGCGTTGCGCGATTTCCAGAGGGTCGCTTGAGATTTCAAGACCAAACCATCCTCCAAAATCCGCAGGTGATTGGCCGCAATCGTAGCGCCAGTGCTGGTGATATCTGCAATGGCTTCGGCGGTCTCATTCTTCACGGCCCCTTCAGTCGCGCCCTGACTGTCCACCAATTGGTAATCGGCCACACCCTGCAGGGTCAAAAACTGGCGCACCAAACGGTGATATTTGGTGGCAATCCGCAAGCGAAAGCCATGGTCAGCGCGGAACCGAGCCGCAACCGCATCAAGATCGTGCAGACAGGTCACATCACGCCAGCAGGCTGGCACGGCAATAATGAGATCGGCAAAGCCAAAGCCCATCTGGGCGACAGGCGCGACTGCATCTGCCCAATTGGCCAGTTTCTCATGAACCAAATCCGTACCGGTCACCCCAAGGTGAATGCGGCCAGCGGCCAATTCGCGCGGGATCTCTCCAGCAGAGAGCAACACAAGCTCAACCCCATCAACCCCCTCAACCCGGCCGACATATTCGCGATCCGAGCCAGATTTCGACAGCTGAACACCCCGCTCTGCGAACCATTCAAACGTCTCTTTCATCAACCGCCCCTTGGAGGGCACGCCAAGCTTTATCATGATGCGCTCCCCGCCTCAGCCCGCAGGCTGTATTCAGGCCGAATAATGCCCCCGACCGCCGGCACCGCCCGCCCCTGTCCTAGCACGCGGGTCAAAGCATCATAGCGCCCACCGGAGGCGATGGCGGGCCAGCCGGGCTCTGCGGCATAAAAGCCGAACACAAACCCATCGTAATATTCCATGGCCGTTAGCCCATAGGCCGCCTCAAACCCGATCTGCGCCACATCCACCCCAGCCGCATCCAGCGCTTTGATCCGGGCGGCCATATGCGCCACCGCAGGGCCAATCGAGGGCAAACGGCGGGTGAGCGCTTGCAAAAGCTCCAAAGCCTCCGGCAATTTGCCCCGGATCGACAAAAGATCGGTCAAAGCCTCAATCTCAGCGGGCGGAATGGGCGGCGCTGCGGCCTCCTCTTGCAATTGGGCCAATCGTTCCTGCACATCCTGAGCGCTGCGCAGACCAATCTGCTGCCCGCCTGCCCCCAAAACTTTCGGTGCGACAGGCTGCGAAAACCGCGCCAGCAAGGACTGAAACCGCAAAGGCCGCCAAATGTGACGCCGCAACGCCGCCTTTCGCGCATCGGAAGTGGTCAGCCCGTCAATTGCCGCCCGCAAGAGCCCGACATCCCCCGTTGAGGCGGTCAGATCCAGGGGCGCAAGAATACGGTGAAACAGTCCGAAGACTTCGGCCTCAATCGCCTCAGGCGCGCTACGGTCAAACACTTCATAACCCACCTGCTCGCTCTGCGCCGCGCGGCCAGTCGCGCTGTCTTGATAGCGAAACACCGGCCCGGCATATGTATATCGGGCAGGCTCGGCGCTCACGGCCATATGGCGTTGAACCACCGGAACGGTAAAATCTGGCCGCAGCATCTGCTCACCGCGCAAAGGATCTGAGGTCACATAGGCGCGCGCACGGATATCTTCACCATAGAGGTCCAGCAACACATCGGCCGGTTGCAGAATATCGGCCTCCACTCGTACCGCGCCAGTAGCCTCAAAGACCCCCAAAAGGCGTGCAGTCTCTGCACGAAGCTGGCTCATTGTGCCGCGCCCTGTGCCGCCAGCATCTCACGCACCTTTTCCACAAGCTGCGCGCGGGGCGCTTCAATTTGACTTGGCCGAGCCTTCCATTCTTCTAAGCTGGCCTCTTTGGCCAATTGCGCGCCCAGGATCAAATCCTTAATCTGCACAATCCCAGCCGCTTGCTCATCACCGCCTTCGATGATGGCGATGGGGCTGTTGCGATTGTCTGCATATTTCAGCTGATTGCCAAAATTCTTGGGATTGCCGAGATAAACTTCGGCGCGAATTCCCGCGGCGCGTAATTGCGTTGCCATCGCCTGATAGTCGCCCATACGCGCCCTGTCCATCACAGTGATGACCACGGGACCGGACTGCGCGCTTTGCAATTGCCCCTTCATCCGCAGCGCCGCCAAGAGGCGGTCGACCCCAATGGAAACACCTGTTGCTGGCACTTCTTGCCCGGTGAAACGCTTGACCAAATCGTCATAACGCCCGCCCCCTGCAACCGAACCAAATTGCCTGGGCCGGCCTTTTTCATCCTTGATTTCAAAGGTCAATTCCGCCTCATAGACCGGACCCGTGTAATAGCCCAACCCGCGCACAACCGACGGGTCTAGCACGATGCGATCCGCGCCGTAGCCCTGGGTTGTGACCAGTTCCGAGATCTGTTGCAGCTCATCGACGCCGGCTTCACCTATGGCCGAGCCTGTGACCAGGCGGCGTAAATTGCTCAAGGTGTCCGCAGGGGTGGCGCCCAGTGCCTGCATGAACCCCATGACCACCTCAGCTTGCTCTGCGGCAAGCCCAGCACCTTGGGTGAAATCGCCGCTGTCATCTTTGCGGCCCGCGCCCAGCAGCGCCCGCACACCCTCCAGCCCCAAACGATCCAGCTTGTCGATCGCCCGAAGCACAATCCCGCGCTCGTCGGCAAATTTTTCAGGATCCGAAGGGTCCAAAATACCGGCCACTTCCATCACACCATTGAGCACTTTGCGATTGTTCACCCGGATGATGTAATCGCCGCGGGCAATGCCCACTTTTTCCAACGTGTCAGAAAGCATCGTGCAAATCTCTGCATCAGCGGCCATGCTGGCCGATCCGACCGTATCCGCATCACATTGATAAAACTGACGAAACCGACCAGGCCCCGGTTTTTCATTGCGCCAAACCGGCCCCATGGCAAAGCGGCGATAGGGGCTGGGCAGCTCATTGCGGTGTTGGGCATAGACCCGCGCCAGGGGCGCTGTCAAATCATAACGCAGCGCCAGCCAATCGTCATCCTCTTGCCAGGCAAAGACACCTTCATTCGGGCGATCCACATCGGGCAGAAATTTACCCAAAGCCTCCACTGTTTCCACAGCGCTGCTTTCCAGCTGCTCAAACCCATAAAGATGATACACATCCGCTATGCGCCGCAGCATCTCCGCCCGCTCGGACACATCTGCGCCAAAGTAATCGCGAAACCCTTTCGGCGGCAGCGCCTTTGGTTTGGGTGCTTTTTTCTGTTTGGCCATGATCAACCCCTATGTCTTGGCCTGCATTTAACCGCCCCAGCGCCGGGGGGCAACATGCGAGTTGACCTGCGCCGTGACCTGGCCCGCAAAAAGATGCTTGATCCAAGAGGTGAGATCGCGCACATGGCAGGCATGACACAAGCACTTGAAGAACAAATCGCCCATCTGACTCGCACTGTCGAAGAGCTCTCCGACGTTGTCGCCACACAGGATGCGGAATTGCGCCGCCTGACGGGGATTGTCGATCTTTTGGCCCAGCGCGCGCGGGATCGTGAAGCCGATGGCGGCGGTGGCGTCATTCTTGGTGATGAACGCCCACCGCATTATTGAGGCCCAAGCCCGCGGCAGCGCTCTATAAATCTTCCACCATCAATACGCCTTCAAGGCTTTTCAAAGCGCCTTTGATTTGCGGCGTTACGGGGAAGTTTTGGCCGAGGTCCATGTCAACCTCGCCGGGCAGGCTGTCATCGAGCAGACAAAAGGAAATCGGACCCTTGGCGCCCAGCTTGGTGGCGCGCGCCGCCTCTCGCAGAACCGTGGCGACAGGCTCAATCGCAAGGGGCGTATCAAGATAGATCCGCAAGCCAGCACCGCCCGCCTGGGCCACCGCCCCATCCATGGGCTGTACCGAGCGGCACAGCAATTTCAGCTGCTCGGCCTCCATCGTCGCCTCAACGCTCAAGACAATCTTCGAGCCCGCCTCAAGATATTCGCGGGAGGTCTCAAGCGTATCGCTAAACATGGTGGCCTCAAAAGCGCCGGTTGTATCGCTCAGCTGCACAAAGGCAAATCGATTGCCCCGCGCAGATTTACGCTCCTGTCGCCCGGCGACAATACCGGCCAATTTGGCAACAAGCGGGCCCTCCTTGGCTTTTTCACTCAGCTGGTCAAGCGTAATGACCCCAGAGCGTTTGAGCGAGGACATATAGTCATCCAGCGGGTGACCGGACAGGTAAAAGCCAATCGCCTTAAATTCTTCTGCCAATTGCACCGCAGGCAACCAATTGGGCACGGGAGATAGGCGCGGTTCAGGCAGATCCTCACCGGCCTCGCCAAAAAGGCTAACTTGGCTCGAATTGCGCTGCTCATGCACTGCCGCCGAATAGGCGACAAGATCATCCAAACTGTCAAAGACCCTGTGCCGATTACGGTCCAATTGATCAAACGCCCCAGCCCGCGCGAGCATCTCAAGCGGTCTTTTGCCCACACGTTTGAGATCCACACGCCGGGCAAAATCAAACACGGTGCTAAAGGGCCGATCGCCGCGGCCGTTGGTAATCAGCCCCATCGCCTCAACACCGACATTTTTCAACGCGCCAAGCCCATAGACCAACGCGCCCTCAGCCACGTCAAACCGTGCGTGCGAGCGATTCACACAAGGAGGGATGTAGGGGAGACTGAGCCCTTTGCGCACCTCATCAAAATAGATCGCCAGCTTATCTGTGAGATGCAGATCACAATTCATAACCCCGGCCATAAACTCAACCGGATGATTGGCCTTGAGCCAAGCGGTCTGATAGCTCACCACCGCATAGGCGGCCGCATGGGATTTGTTAAAGCCATAGTTGGCGAATTTATCGAGCAAATCCCAGGTCGCTTTGGCGGTTTTTTCATCCACCCCATGGCTCGCCGCGCCGGCCAAAAACTTGGGCCGTTCCGCGTCCATCGCCTCTTGGATTTTTTTGCCCATGGCGCGGCGCAACAAATCGGCGCCGCCCAGAGAATAGCCCGCCATTTGACGGGCAATTTCCATCACCTGCTCTTGGTAAACAATAATGCCCTGCGTCTCATCCAAGATATGATCGACCGAAGGATGCAGCAGCTCACGCTCACTTAATCCGTTTTTGACCTCACAATATTTCGGGATATTTTCCATCGGCCCCGGCCGATAGAGCGCCACCAAGGCCACGATGTCTTCAATGCAATTGGGCTTCATACGCTTCAGCGCATCCATCATGCCGCTGGATTCCACCTGAAAAACCGCCACGGTTTTCGCCGCGGAATAGAGTGCATAGGAGGCCGCATCGTCCAAAGGAATGGCGCTGATATCGCCCTCCATTCCGGGTGGCGGTGTATAGAGCGCGCGCCCATCGGCCGATTGATGCAACAGGCGCGAGCGATTGATTAAATCCACCGCATTTTGAATAACGGTTAGCGTCTTGAGGCCCAAAAAATCGAATTTAACCAGGCCGGCCTGCTCGACCCATTTCATATTAAACTGCGTTGCCGGCATGTCCGAGCGCGGATCTTGATAGAGCGGCACCAATTGATCCAATGGCCGATCGCCAATCACCACGCCCGCCGCATGGGTTGAGGCATTCCGCAGCAGCCCTTCCACTTGCTGGCCATAGGTCAACAGTCGATCTACAACCTCTTCCGCCCGTGCTTCCTCGCGCAGACGCGGCTCATCGGCCAGCGCCTTTTCGATACTCACCGGTTTAACCCCTTCAACCGGGATCATTTTAGACAAGCGGTCTACCTGCCCATAGGGCATTTGCAGCACCCGCCCAATGTCGCGCACAGCCGCTTTCGACAATAAGGCCCCAAAGGTGATGATTTGCCCCACCCGGTCACGGCCATATTTTTGTTGGACATAGCGGATCACCTCTTCACGACGATCCATGCAAAAATCGATGTCAAAATCGGGCATTGAGACCCGTTCCGGGTTCAAAAATCGCTCAAACAGCAAACCATAGCGCAGAGGATCCAGATCCGTGATCGTCAAGGCATAGGCCACGAGCGAGCCCGCGCCGGAACCGCGCCCCGGCCCCACCGGGATGTTTTGCGCTTTGGTCCAAGCGATAAAATCTGCCACGATCAAGAAATAGCCGGGGAATCCCATGCCCTCGATGATGTCCAGCTCGAAATCGAGCCGCTTTTGATAGTCCTCAGGCGAAACCGCGTGGGGGATCACAGCCAAACGGCGCGCCAGCCCCTCATTGGATTGTCGCCGCAGTTCTTGCACCTCATCATCGGCAAATTTCGGCAAAATTGGATCGCGCTTATAGGCTTTGAACGCGCAGCGGCGGGCGATTTCGACTGTATTCTCCAAGGCCTCCGGCAAATCCGCAAAGAGCACAGCCATTTCTGCCGGGGATTTGAGGTAATGCTGTGGGGTGAGGCGTCGTCTCGGACCTTGTTGATCCACATAAGAGCCTTCCGCAATGCAGATCAACGCATCATGGGCCTCGTATATTTCCGGCTTGGGGAAATACACATCGTTGGTGGCCACCAAGGGCAAATCCATCGCATAGGCCATTTCAACCAAGCCACGTTCGCTGAGCCTTTCAGCGTCGGGCATACGCCCATCCTCGCTGGGATGACGTTGCAGCTCCACATAAAGCCGATCTCCAAAGGCCTGTGCCAAACCTTCAAGTAAAGCCTGCGCCTTGGCGGTCTGACCATTTTGCAGCAATTTTCCCAAAGGCCCATTGGGCCCGCCGGTCAGGCAGATCACACCCTCCGCATGGGCGGCCAGCTGCGCCATTTGCACCTGCGGCAGCGTTCCGTCGCTGTCCAGATAGAGGCAGGAGTTGAGCGCCATGAGGTTTTCATACCCGCGCTCATTTTGCGCCAAAAGCACCAAGGCGGCCGGAGCGCGCGGCTTTTCAGTCGCAGGTGCGGGGTCATAGGCCATATCCACCTGGCAGCCGATGATTGGCTGAATACCCGCCTTGGACGCCGCTTCCGAAAACTCCAGGGCGCAAAACATATTGTTGGTATCCGTCACCGCAATGGCCGGCATGCCCATAGACACCGCCAAATCAGGCAATTTCTTGAGCCGCACGGCCCCCTCGAGCAGTGAATATTCGCTGTGAACTCGAAGATGGATGAATTTTGGATTCTCGCGCATATCTCATGGATAAACTGCCGATGCCCCGGCATCCAGAGTAAAACGCCCCACAGGCCAATCTGTCGCCTCGGGTGCAGCCAGCAAGGGGACATCTGCGCAAAAACGATCTCCAATCGATCCAACAATTGCGCTTCCACCTCTGGTTATCGCGCCCGAGCGGGCGCTGCCGTCTTTTCCACCCAAGCGTGCAATATGCAGAAGCCATTATTTTTTTCTTGCCAGACTCACAAAAATCAGAGTTACTCACAGAGCGCCCAATTTGGTTTTACGCCGCATCGGACCTTGGCGCGAAAAATTAACAGACAGTGGCACGACTCTTTCAAATGAACATGTCGTTTCTCCTCAACGGGAAGTCGGTGTCTGTCGCACCCAAAACCGGCAGTGAAACTCTTTTAGATTATTTACGCCTTGAGGCGGATCTCTGCGGCACCAAAGAAGGCTGTAACGAAGGGGATTGCGGTGCCTGCACCGTCATCGTCACGGGACAGGATGGCGTGCCCCGCCCTATGAATGCCTGCATATTGTTTTTGCCCCAGCTGCAAGGCTGCAGCGTGCGCACGGTGGAGGGGCTGCCCGGACCTGACGGCGCGTTGCATCCGGTGCAGCAGGCCATGATCACGCACCACGGGGCGCAATGTGGCTTTTGCACCCCGGGATTTGTGACAACCATGGCCGCAGCACATGCCACGGGCGAGACGGATTTCGATACGGCTCTTGCGGGCAACCTATGTCGATGCACAGGCTACGCGCCCATCATTCGCGCGGCTCAGGCCGCAGCTCACGCCCCGGTGCCCTCTTGGATGGCTGAACGGCCAGAGGCCCCTGCCCTTCAAAGCCGCGATGATATTTTTTGCCCGCGCTCCTCCGATGAATTGGCCCAGTGGTATGCCCGAAATCCAGAAGCCACCCTCATCGCAGGCGGCACCGATGTGGGGCTCTGGGTGACGAAAAAAATGCAAGAGCTCGGGCCTATAGCCTTTGTCAGCCACGCAGAAGATCTGCGCCAAATCCACGATGAGAAGGACAGTCTGCGCATCGGCGCGGCAGTTATAATCACCAATTTGATGCAGGCCATAAGGCCGATATCCGCCTCGCTGCATCAGCTCCTCAGTCGCTACGGCAGCCCGCAAGTGCGCAATGCGGCGACGATCGGTGGCAATATCGCCAATGGCTCGCCGATCGGGGATGGCTCACCAGCGCTTATTGCCATGGGCGCGCGCTTGGTTCTGCGCCGGGCAGATGAGCGCCGCACAGTTAATTTGGAAGATTTCTTTATCGCCTATCAACAGCAAGACCGGCGGCCGGGGGAATTTGTGGAGAGCATCGAACTGCCCAAGGCACAGGACAGGCTGCGCTGCTATAAACTGTCCAAAAGGTTTGATCAGGATATTTCCGCGGTCTGCGGCTGCTTTAACTTGGAGCAAGAGGCCGGTGTGATCACACAGGCCCGTATTGCCTTTGGCGGTATGGCAGCCACCCCCGCAAGAGCACGCAAAACCGAGGCAGCTTTATGCGGCCAGCCCTGGAGCTTGGAGACATTCCACCAGGCAAAATCCACTATGGCTGAAGACTTCACCCCTTTGAGCGACATGCGCGCCAGCGCGGGCTATCGGGCGCAAGCGGCGGGCAATATGCTGGTCCGGTATTTCCATGATCTCCAAGAGACCCCCGTCAACATTCGCGAGGTGCACCCATGAGCGCCGCCGCCAGCCTCCCGCATGACGCGGCGCGCCAGCATGTCAGTGGCAGCGCGCGCTATGTAGACGATATCCCAACCCCACAGGGCACGCTTCATCTGGCCTTTGGGCTGTCGTCCTGCGCCGCGGGACAGATTAGGTCGGTGGATCTGAGTGCCGTGCGTGCCTGCCCCGGGGTGCATTTGGTGCTGGAGGCAAAGGATCTTCCCCATGCCAATGACGTTTCCCCCTCAGCCCATGACGAGCCACTCCTCGCCGATGGCCATGTGCATTATGCTGGGCAGCCGATCTTTTTGGTCGTGGCCGAGAGCCACCATCTGGCCCGCCGCGCCACGCGTTTGGCCAAGGTTGAGATCACAGCGGAACCTGCCATATTGACGATAGAGCAGGCTCTGACCGCCGAAAGCCGCTTTGAAGATGGGCCGCGGATCTATACAAAAGGCACTCCCCAAAGCGCGATGAAGGGCGCGATCCACCGTTTGCAGGGCCAAATTAACCTCGGCGGGCAGGAACATTTTTATCTCGAAGGGCAAGCCGCCCTGGCTCTGCCCGGCGATCACGGGGATATGGTGATCCATTCCTCAACCCAGCACCCAACGGAAATTCAACATAAGGTGGCAGAGGCGCTGAATATTGCACAGCATGCGGTGCGCGTGGAAGTGCGGCGCATGGGAGGCGGGTTTGGCGGCAAAGAAAGCCAAGGCAATGCGCTGGCTGTCGCCTGCGCGCTGGCGGCCTCTTTCACCGGACGGCCTTGCAAAATGCGCTATGACCGTGATGATGATTTCATCATCACAGGAAAACGCCATGACTGCCGCATTGACTATGACGTCGGCTTTGATGACAGCGGCCGGGTCCAGGCACTGGAGTTTACCCATTATTTCCGCTGCGGCTGGGCGCTGGATCTGTCTTTGCCGGTGGCAGATCGGGCGATGTTGCACGCGGATAATGCCTATGACCTGCCGCATGTGAAAATTACCTCGCACCGGCTCAAAACCAACACCCAAAGCGCCACGGCCTTTCGCGGCTTTGGTGGCCCGCAGGGGATGGTGGGCATTGAGCGGGTGATGGATCATATCGCCCATAGCCTGTCTTGCGATCCCGCAGAGGTGCGCCGGCGCAACTATTATCCCGAAATGAGCTCAAAGCCCGCCGCGCGCCCGTCCGTCACCCCCTATCAGATGGAGGTGACCGATTTCATCCTGGGGGACATGACCGAAAGCCTGTTGCAGCGCTGTGACTACCACGCGCGCAAAGCTGAGGTTGCACGCTGGAATGCCAGCCATGCGCTTTTGAAACGCGGCATTGCCTTTAGTCCCGTGAAATTTGGAATATCCTTCACGCTGACCCATCTCAACCAAGCCGGCGCCTTGGTGCAAATCTACACCGATGGATCTGTTTTGATCAACCATGGCGGCACAGAGATGGGCCAAGGCCTATTTCAGAAACTGACACAGGTGGCCGCACGCAGCTTAGGAGCGCAGCAGGCAGTTATTCGCGCCTCGGCCACGGACACCAGCAAAGTGCCCAATACCTCTGCCACCGCTGCCAGCTCTGGGGCTGATCTTAACGGTATGGCCGTGCAAGCGGCCTGTGACACGCTGATTGGCCGGCTCAAAGACCATGTGGCCGCGCAACATGGCGTAAAGCCTGAAGAGATCACCTTCGCGGAGGGACAGGTCACCGCCCCAGGTCTCGTGCTCACTTGGCAAGAGGTGATCGCCTCGGCCTATGAGGCGCGTATCTCGCTCTCGGCCACGGGATTTTACAAAACACCCGAGATTGCATGGGATCGCATCAAGGGCGCGGG
>Ga0206126_10003320_pt1 | contig 16435 bp, 2 predicted proteins | sample Helgoland_Spring_5_FD_148621 | JGI IMG/M metagenome (GOLD analysis project Ga0206126, IMG submission 148621) | Pelagic subsurface seawater microbial communities from Kabeltonne, Helgoland, North Sea - Helgoland_Spring_Bloom_20160412_1 | ecosystem: Environmental > Aquatic > Marine > Epipelagic ...
TCGGCACCACTGTTAACGTCCGAGTCGGAACAAGAACTGGTGTACGCGTCGTTTCCGCTTCCACCGTTGGCAATTTTGGCGGTACATGGATCAGGGGTACAAGTAGGCGCGACAGTCGTGGCAAAAGTACCATCCGTACACAAAACAGCACTGGTACCCGAATACCCTGATGCAGTGCACGTCAATGTACAGTCGGCACCACTGTCTACGTCCGAGGCGGTACAATCAGTGGTGTACGCGTCGTTTCCGGCTCCACCGGCGGCAATGTTGCCGGTACAATCAGCGTTACAGCAATCTGAAGAGGCGCATGTGGCATCGGCGCAAGTCACGCTCAATTCGGACTTGAGCGTGTATCCGGCGTCACAGGAACTGGCGGCAAAGGCAGTGCCGGAGCCGTTAGTGTCGTCACATGTCGGATTCGCCTTACAGCAAACTGACGAGGTACAAGTGCCAGTGAGGCACTTGATATTATGGTAATTAAGCTTGAGATTGTTGCCGCTGTCACATGACGCAAGGCTGCTGCATGTCGGTGGGGCAATATAAGTGCACTTATTGGCGGAAACACCGCTGAAACTGTAGTCCCAGCACTGACCATTCAAACATTCGGTCTCGTCATCACAGTCTTCTCCATCCTTTAATTTACATGACACATCAATATCATCAGTCAAAGTTCCATCACTACACGTAGCCTGGTTTTGATAGCCGTTGGCGGATATATCCGCCACTTTTGCATCATCTTTGCACGAAGCGGTACATTTGGTATTATGTGCACAATGAACATCGGGCTCAGTACAACAGTCATTGTCAAATTCCAGAGCATCGATATCGGTGCCGATATCGGTCGAAAGCGTTCCTGTACAGTCTGCTTTGCAAGCGTCGCCATCCAATGTGTAGCCGTTGTCACATGACGCAACAGTACACACATCTAAGGTAACGGTGTAGGTAGCCACATTACTATCGGTAGTACACGCCACTGTCGCGTTACAGCCAGCCGAGCCCGCGACGCCACCATCAATCCACTCGGAGCACTTTTTGTTAGCCGGTACTGGTTCACATTGAGAGATGGTATCCGATCCGGAGAATTGTCCCACTGGACACGGCGAACATGCCAATCCCTCAGAAGATATTCCGCCCCTGAATGGACTCGTTGTAGAAGTCCATAAAGTATGGAATTTGTTCCACTGTCCAGCGATCATGGGGTTACCTAAGTCAGTATTCCCAAATCCTTTGCCAATGCCACAGGTCTGCAAAGCACATGCACCTGTACCGACCGCATCATTGGCGACAAAGATTCCAGCAGCATCCGTGAAAGCAGCGCAGCTCAAGCATACACCCACAGTACCGTCTAGATAGTAGCCGAAATTCGCGTCGCATTGTGTACAATCTCCTTGACCAGCTGCATAGCATTTGTCGCCTCTTGCTCCCGTGCCACCAGGACATGCACATAACTTGATACATTGGCCTACATGAGTAGCGCCATTATTACCGGGGCCCACATCATCTGTGGTAGATAGAACATATCCAGCATCAGCATCACATTCTGAACACTTCGCACCATCCCCACAACCGCTAAAGCCAACGTCATCGCCGTCCGCGGGTGTTCCATTATCACAATCACAAGTGATCACTTCGCAACTATCTTCATTAGTGTATCTGGCTGTGGCATCATCAGGATCAGCCAAACCAGTTCCCTTGGCTTTATAGCCGGTTGCGCACGCGTCACATGTGTTTCCGTTATCGTCGTCGATATTCAAGAAGTATCCCGAAAAAGAAACGGCAGTATTCGTATGATCCACCCAGGAGCACATATCACAGTGGGTGGCGCCATTGGCAAGGCTGGCCTTCAGTTTCTCAGAGACATCATCGACATCATATGCCATGCCTACATCATTACCGTCGGCGTCTTTGCATACGAACACCTTCTTTACGCATTCGGTCATTGCCTGGGTTCTATATTGTCCGGGGGCACATGCGACACATTCGTTGTTAGTGTTCAATTCATAGTTGGCATTACAGCTAGAACAGTGAGTGGCACCATGATCTAAGTTGGCGATATCGGTGACGGCATCGGAGGCGGTGGGAGCTGTACCACCATCACATACGAACACCTTATCAGCGCATGCGGTCATATGATCATCTCCTCCCTCGATTCTATATTCATAGCCTTCGCATGCGGCACATGCGGTTTCACCGTCGTTGAGCACAAAGGCGTTGGAGGTTCCGCCGCTGCACGCACTACATTTGGCGTTGCCGCCAGCCGAGAGTGTCGCCACACCACAATCGCCGTATTCCTTGGGTGTTCCGTTAGCGCATGTACATACGATCGTGTCACATCTGCCCCGCCCGCTAAAGCTAACGAGTACGCGATCACTAGAAGGACATGAAGCACAATCTTGATGGATAGTGTGATTATATTCAGCTGCTTTGTCATTCAGGTCTACGGCGCAAGTAACGTCGTTATCATCGCCGGCGGTATGGAGGGTCAGTTTACCATTGCCATGTTTACATCCACATTCATTTGCGACGCACACGTGTGGGTTTCCGCCGGTATCGACATGATAACCGGCGCGGCATGAATCACAGTCAAACGTTCCTGCATCTGTTTGGCAGGTTTCGGCGTTGTAATCGGCATCTGCAATATCAGTTCCGTCGGTAGCCATTCCTGGATTACAATTGTTGACGCAGGCAAATGGGATGCACGTTTTATCAGTGCCATCGATGACTTCATTGCCATCGACGCAACCTTTATTACAGGCGGTACCTTTGCCGTCGCAAGTGGCAGATCCTGGCGTGTGGGCGACAAATACAGTTCCTTCGGCGCAATCTGGCGTGTTTGAGCACTCGATGCACACAGTATTAACAACTTCTGCGCTGGTGGAGGCGGCCGTTGGAGCGGTACCATCGCGGTGACGACCAGTCGGACATACGAGGCATACTCTCTGAGATTTATATCTCACCACACTATCAATTGTCTCAGTCAGGGGAGCTGTTTTAATGTAATGACCGACGCCACAATTCGTTATTGTTGTGCATGTCGCGGATCCCAATGCTGAAAATTCGTTGGCAGCGCATGCTGTTATTGCACCACATCCTGTTGTCACGCCGTCGCTGTCGTTATCACTGCCATCATCGTCGTAGTATGTCGAGCATTTGTGGCCAACCGGGATGTTTGCACAATTGTTCTGACCGCCAGTACTGTACTGTCCTGAGGCACACTTCTCTTGCGCCTCACAACCTGTATCATCGTTGTCGAAGAATGTAACCCCGGTTTTGATGCTTGCACAATCTTGTCCTTCTAAAATTGGTTCGCATCTATGCATGGTCGCTGTAGCATAGTATCCAGCCGGACATGGCTCTTTCGCTTCGCACGCGGTGGTGGCGGTGGTTTTACATTGTTCACCGGCACCAATAGATTTGCAAGTCGTTTGACCACCCTCGTTTTGGTATTGATTTTCTTGACAATCGTCACAGTCCCCGGATCCATCACCATTAGTATCTTTGGTACCTTGGGGACACGTAGTACACTCCGCGTACGACCCGGATTGCCCCATTAAGCAAGTTTCGCAATCACATGCATCGAGCCCACACGTTTGTTGGCCCTTGTTGGCCTCATCACACATAGGGCCTGGAGTACAAGTCGGTTGGCCAGTTTGACCGCCACCGGTTGAATCTTCTTGTGAAATGCCATTTGATAGGGATCCGAGTGGCATGTAAAAACGATCATCTGTGCTACCAGCAGTGTCAGTGCTACACACCTGACAGGCGCCTTTGTCTGCGGTAATCGTTCCGAATTCGGCGACTGGAAGGTATTCGCCTGAAGGACAACGCGTCCAAGCTTGGCACCCATTCCCGAACGCAGAACCATCATCTTCGTCGCCATTCCATCCGACGTCCTCGTCGGTGTTGTCGGTGGCAACATAGTCCGCTTTGTTGCCGACCGGGAATTTACACTGTGAACACTCAGAGTTGGAACCTGCTCCAGTTGCTTGCGTTCCTCGTACTCCTAGTGTTTTGACCCTTTCTCCTTCTCCACACACTGTGAACTTATTACAAATATTTTTCCGGCTGTCTGTGTAATGAAGGGCGGCGCAGTCCTCTACATCTTCGCAACCAGTACTGTCTACATCGATATTATTGTCACCAGTAGCCACTCCTCCGCCGGTGGTCTTAATCTCATTTCTATATGAGCATCGCGTTCCAGCGGGGATTGATTTACATGTCATTTTGGTGTCTGATCCGAAGCCGTTCCCAAGCTTGTAGTATTCGCCAGCGGGGCAGTCTTCGACGTCCCGACATCCAAGGTTTTTTGGTACAGTAGTGGTACTCAGTTCAAATGTTGAACTAAGATGGCCGTCTGTGCCGTCCACAAACCCTGCTGCTACATTCACAGCATCTCCATGACTGTAAATCTTGAAGATCTTTTGCGTCTCATCGTTCGGGTCTTCGAATGCATTACAGTTCAGCGCGTCGCGTCCGTAATCTGCGGTATCGCAGCCCAGTACGATTTTCAGGGCGGATTTGCACCTTTTACCCGCTGGAATGGCGACGCAAGCCGCTCCACCACCAGCAGAATATTTTCCCGCTGGACATGCTGATATTTCACCACATCCTATTGTCACGCCGGTAGCTACGTCGCCGTTGTCGTCGTAGTATGTCTCACAAACAGACCCTGCTGGAATTGTATTGCAGCGGCCGAAACGACTTCTCTTATCGGTTGCATCGTGATTGTGTCTGAATGTGCCGGGCGGGCAGAGACCAATCTGTGAGCAACCGTAGGCAGATTTTGTTGGAACTGATAATTGTTCATCTGTGGCAGAGTCGATTTCGCCGGCAGCATTATGCACTCTAGTACACTGAAATCCCGAAGGGATCGTCAAACAGTCTGAAAATGAATTGACGTCTGAATATTCTCCCGCATTGCAAAATTGACATTCTGATGCTTGTGCGTCAGAGTACAAGTAAGAATACGGCACCTCGGCGGCGGCGAAAACGGTTTGGGGATATCCTTGACCCTCTGGACACGTTTCAGACGTGCATTGTGTTTTATGATATCCGCTACCCGCTGTATTTGAGTGTTGGGGACATTGTTGACATATATGAACATCGTATGTGGTGCCGTCTGCCTTTGTACCTTCCACGGCGTTTCCGGTTGAATCGCGCAGAACATCATATCCATAACCTGGCGCACACTCTGAACAACCAACCACCTGTGCTTTATTAGCGCCGTCATTGTTGTTACCGCCCCCGCCGCCTAGAGCAACTCCGTTGCCCAGACGACATACATCTCCCAGTGCGACATTGCCAAGTGCTGTGATTCCTTGTGTATCCAAACCATCGTCGCCATCGGAAACCCACTGTACGACACCCAGGCCGGTAAAAGAGTCTGTAGAACAACTGCATTCTTTTGGTGCACATGCTGTGGCTGCGTCTCCATCGTCGTTCCATTCACCGTATACGGAGTGGGTGTTTTCGTTGATTTCGGCAGTACTTGGATCGGTAGAGCCACAAGTAACCTTGTTAATACCATCTAAGCATTGGATGTTCTCCGTGCCGTCACAATCCGTACATGATGTTTGAATGTTAGGGTTATTAAGATCGGAAGCGACAATTTTCCCTTTGGGGCATGTAGCACATTCCGTTTGAGCCTGGTACTGTGAATAATCAGCACCTGAACATTTTGTCATATGGCCGCCGTCGTTTTGTTCATATCGTTTTGATGCCGCGACATTACTAGAGTAACCTTTGGGAACACTCGTACACTCGCGAGCACCTCTATTCTGCTCGGCACCCGCGGCAAAATCGCTCGCATATTTTCCCGCGATGCACTGTGTACATCCACTGTTGCCACCCTCGGAACTTGACGAAATTTGCCCTTGAGGACAAGACTGACATAAATTGTAACCGCCAAGGCTGTAAAAGCCAGCCACGCATGCAACTTGACTTTTGCCGTCGGGCCCTCGTTCATGGCCAATGTCCACTGGCGCGCACTTGGTTGATCCGACAGTCGTTGAATAACTCTCATAATCACAAGAACTACATACCGGCATGCCGTATGCGGCGGTGGTCTGGTATTGTCCCGGTTCGCACGCGTCAACACCTGTGAACCCATTGGTTTCTCCGTTCAGCGGCGTACCAACATGACCTGTTGGGATTTGTTGACAGCCCCCTCCCGTGTTGTCTGGATTGTATCTGTCTACAGGGCACGCTACACACAACCGACTACTGTCAGAACCGTGTTTCCCGGCTGGACAATTCTTACAAACTGCCTTTCCACCGGCGGCCGCACTGGCAGCAACGTTGACGTTAGCGAGATTACTATTGTGTGGATCGTACACGTCTGATGCTAGAACAGTGTATTGGTTTCCTGTACAATCATCTAGTTCACATTCACCGTCGTTGGTCAATGTATAACCTTCGTAACAATTGACTTTGTAAGTCGGGTTGCCACCACCCACGCCGGCCTGTTGAATGGAAATATCTTTAACTCCTCCCGCAGTATTGCCGGTGGCAGCAAGCATATTCTCGATGGCGTCCCGTCCGGCCACGTAACAATCTGCGTTCACGGTGATGGCTTTCAAATCCGTCTCAATTTGTTGGAATGCCGCAAGGTTTACGAAATTCGGGTCATTGTCCACCTTTTCAAGATCCGAGCTAACGTTGCGAGCCGTGATGAAATTTTGCACGTTCGAGACCGTGCATGTATTGTCGCATATCGTAACGGCGGATGAAAGTGCTTCTCCTGCCGACTTTATGACGACGGCAGCTTGTGCTCTTATTGCTATACACTCTGCTCTGCTGTTGGCAGCGTCGGTGGAGAGTTTGTATGCGAATTTTTTGGCGGATGATTCATCCGACGCGGATGATTCATCCGACGACCATACTAGATCTGCATTTTTGGCCGCCACTTCAGATATAGTGAGGCCATTGTCGTTGTCACCGTCAGCGAAAGCTGATAATGTTCTAAATTCATTGACGATATCGACTGCAACTTGGTTGCGAGTGGCGATGTAAGAATTCCCCGCTGCTGTTGTTGTTGTAGAGATCGTTATGGTACGGGTTTTAATATTATCGAGCGCGGTGGTCTGCCCCAATCCAAGGTTTGTCATAAAATCATCGTTATTTGTATCTTGTTTTCGAGATTCAACCCTTTGTCTAAAGCAATCGATGGCTGAACCAAATGGGAATTCGTCTTTGCACGCGGCGTCAATGGTGTCGATGTATGTCTGTGTTCTTTGTTGTCCGGGTACTTTATGAGCATCGTCCACACCGTATTGTGCTGCAATGGTCGTGTCGTTGCAGGCATCAATGACAGCTTGAAAGGCGTTCCGTTGGTTTTCAAACAGTTCTTGCAGTGTTAGATCACCGGTTCCGGTATCAGCGAGTGTCACCATGGCGGAGTGTTCCTCTTCGAAATCTGTGTATGTCCCCGCGTCAACACCATAGTACAACTCTGCAATTTTAGCTTGGCATTGTACTTGAAGTTCGTCTGCAGTGGGGAAATGTGCCAAAGAAAAATCTTGTCTGATGACGGGTAGGGAAACATCCTCTCCGGCCGATTGTTTGGTGACCAAAACGTCCGTTTGTTCTGTGTATGTAAGATACGTAGATGTATCCGGCCATTGAACAAGTGTGTCATCTCCCCAGAAGTCTTCATTGGATTCGTAATTTTGTTGATATTCTTTCAAGATCTTGAAAGATTGTTTCAATTTATTTTGTATGTCGAGTCCGTCGGCAAACAGCGTGGAAATATAGGCTTGAATGTCTGTTTTGGTTTTGGTCTCGTTTTCGTGATGTGCATGTGCTCTGTCGTTTGCATATTCTTTGATCAAATCCCGAGATGTACTGATATCAGCTTTCCACGCGTTCAATGCGTTGACGGTTTCCTCAACAATGTATTTAACGATCATATCTGTAAAATTGGTTCTCGTTGGGAATGTCACCACGACGTCTTCCGGTAAGTCATTGGCTACGTAGACGGCCTTATCGTCTTGAACTCTATTCTCGTAGTTATTGACGTTATTTGCATCACAAGCAAAATTTCCAAGAGTTCCATGGTCTGTACTACACTGATCCGTGTTAGATTTGACGGCATCTTTTAGATTGGCCATGGCCACAATGCCAGCGGTCCAGTCGGCGGCTGTTGACAGTTCGTTGGCCGTTGACATATTGGCGGCGACAAAGCAATCGTCACATTTACCAGTGTCTGAACCGAGAGTCGGTTCAGACAAATCAGAGGTGAGTTTTCTTGAACTGTGAAGTCTTCTTGTGGCTGGTGCGTTTCCGGAAAGATCGCCTGCGTTTGTCATGGACGCAACGTAATCTAGCAAAGTTTGTACGAGATCATTGGCTTTGGTTTCTGCTTCGGTTTCGTCTGCGGTTTGTAGGACTTCTACAACTGTCTGTTGCATGTTGTTAACTTCAGATGTAATTTCAATGGCGAGTTCAGCTGTTTGAACAGTGAAATTGGCCACTTCTTCTGCAACGAGTTCTGCATCTCTGAATGTTGATGGTTCGATGAGGTCTTCGTCTGTGGATACGACATAGAGGTAATGGTCTGCTGCTCTTTTTGCGATATCGTCCAAGATGTTATCGTCAGATGCTGTGGTCAGTTCTTTTCTGATGGCTTTCCAAATGAGGATATTGTCTGTGACGACTTTCGATTTTGTGGATTGTGCGAGTTCTGTATTGAATACAGCTTCGGCAATTTCTTTTTCGAATAAACCGAAAGGATCTTGGAATTCTTCTCCCGTCGAATCTTCGAGTGTTCTGACACCGAATTCTTTGAGCCAATTGACGACACAGAAAGTTCTACCAACTAGAACGCCATCTTCTGTGCCATTGTTGTATGTTTGTTCGTTTGTGTATACAAGATAGTCGAGATGTGTATCGAAGGCTGATTCTCCACTGAATGTATCTTCGTTTTTGAGTTGGTTTCCACCGTCGTCAAAGTTTTTGAATCTGTAAGCGAGCTGTCTGAAACTGAGTTCAGTGTCCGCTACCTTTTCAGCACAGAAACGCTGATCCACTCGGTCACCGCTTGCGGTACCGTCGTCAAAGGCGTTGTGGTAAGTGCCTGTGCCCTGTTCGGAAGTTTCAAACTCGAGTCTGTAAATGATTTCGTGCATTTTTGGGAATGGGAAACAGTTACCACCTTTGTTCGATACGAGTAAGTCGGAGGTACCGGCGCGGACACCGGAATCGGCATTGATGATACGTCCACAAGAAGTGTCAAGTACTGAAGGCAACGTACCGACAAGTGCGTCTTGTATGGCTTGTCGGCGTTCTGCAATTTCAATTTCTCTTTGGGCATGTGTTGTTGCGATACCGTGAACACTGTGTGTCGGGTAGATCTTTGTACGTGTGGTTGTGGCATTCGGGATCAGCGCAAGAAGCGTTTCTTCCCAACCTTTTCCATCGATCCAGTCCGTCTGTTTACAGTATGTTGATACCGAGGTTGGGTAATCTTCGCAGTCTGTTCCGTCGGGCAAAGTGTGGTAAAGGTAGATGTAATCAGCTTCGACAGCAGATGTCGTCGGCAACTCGGAATCTGCGTCCGACAGCAGACCGTTTCTGCAGGCGCATTCACCTCTAGAAATAAATTGACCATCTCTCGACTGTTCGTTGAGTTTGCGTTTTGTATTGGCGATTTCGTAGCACAAAGGTTGTGTATCTGTGCCTGTTTCGCCCATAGCGTGTTCAATTTCTCCCATAGGACATCCTACAATTTCTTCGTTTTCGATGTATGGGAAAATGTCGAGTGAAACCTCTCTAAAATCGGTAAATGTATCGGCCAAAGATTGCAGATATGTTTTGATACTTGCAATTTGGTCTCTCCAATAAGCGGCGGCTTCTTCCATACCCAGATCCCTAAAGGCACTGATCTGTGCATTTCCGTTAAGGGCGGCAAAGAGCTGTCTGAGTGAAAGACATGCGTCTGTTTGACATCCTGTAAAGTATGCATAGTCCGTTGTTTGTACGGAAACTTCCGCATTCAAACTGTATCTCATGGCGCGACGGATCCCATTAATGGAATCTTCGGCTCCGATATTTTCTGGTGATTTTGCGTTTACTTCGTCTGAATCGTTTAGATCCGCCGGATCCATATCTGGCCTGGCGCATCCGGCGTCGTCCGGAATGGCATCGAAATCGACCCAACACATTTTGTCTTCGTATTCGGCATCGTTAATGCCGATGATATTATCGTCAGCATCTTTTACGGCCCCACGAATGGTACACTTTGAACCACAGTTGATCTCACCATCCCCTGCGTCATCCGTGGCAATACCGATGCAATCTTGTAGGCGTTCATACCAATATGGGTTTGCGCATACAATGGCTTTTGATTCTGCGTATGGTTTCATGTTGGCGGAACGCGAACTGAGTGATACTGACGCGGCTTTGGCTTCACAGATATCTCTGTGATGGATCTGGTAACCAGACGCGCGAATTTCGTTTGCAATGGAGGCTACTGCAGAACCTTCGTTACAGTTGTTTTTTCCACACTGAACCTTATTGTATTGGTCTGCGGCGTCTGCGTCTTCGATAACGCCCCACCCGTCGTATTCAATCAATCTGGCGCCTTCCTCGTGAAAATTGGCTGGCATGGTTGGCTCTTCCAGAAGTGCTCCGGTTTCGTCACGGCCGGCACCGCAAAATACAATACCTTCACGAACGAATCCATCGTCATCGGCAAAGGCTGTGAGAACACTTTGAAGTTTTCCAAAGTGTGTACGAAGCGAGGCGGCAATCTTTTTACGAATAATCATTTGAGCACCTGAAATGGCACCGTCCTTATTGTCGTGATATTCGTCCCCTTCGTGGTAAATATAGCCCTTGTACTCATGCTGAGCAAATTCCGCGACTGGCGCGATATCACTAGCATCCTGGCTTTGTAAGTTGTTTTTAGCGTGAGACCCGAAAAAACGTCCCTCGCTGAGTGTAAATAGTAGTGCTAAGATTCCTATGGCAATTCTCAACATTGTCTATGCTGGACATCTTGGTCTTTATATACGGTTTTTTTTTTAGTTCGATTTACTGAAAGGAGATGATTTATTTTTTAAATTACTTTATGAATTAATATCTACATTTATTCTGTGTTCTCGTCGAGCCAGATCTTCATGAAATGTTTACCCGCACGATTTCCCAATTGTTCTATGATATTACCTTCTTTGTTTTCCGTTAATTGCTCTTCGATGAAACTCCACAGGTCGTTTTGCTGCACTTTGACAATAGTTTTGGCGGCTTTGGCCAATTTTGTGTTGAAAACAGCCTCGTTGATTTCCAAACTAAGCAATGGGTAAGGATTGGCCCATCTATATCCCGAACTATCTTCGCGACCGATGTCTCCTCCAATTTGCGTGATCCAGTCCGGATGGCAAAATTCGGCGTATGCCCTTTGGTTGTTATCTGCATCGGAAACGGGTGCTTGTCCATTGACGATATATCTAGTAGTGTAACGTTTATCTTTACCGTGAAGCACGTCATCGTGTCTATTGTACCAGGTGACAGCTTTCGGGGAGTCCACTACAGGAACCTCTACTGCGTCTCTTTGCGCCCGGTCCCATCTGTAAGCCAATTGTCTGAATGAATAGGATTTTTCTGCAAAAGAAGCCGATTTACAGAAGAAATCGTGAAATTTTACAATGTCTGGGTCTGCGGCGGGCTTTATAAATCGCACGCTGTATTCTTTGCCAGTTTCGCCGAGTGGATAGAAATCGGTCATCATCGCGGATGTACCATCTTCGTATTTCGTTTCCGATGCATATTCGCCCATATCTTTAATACCTGTCTCAAACTCGAGTCTGAAAAGAACTTCGTTGAGTTTGCTGAAAGGCATACAATTACCACCTTTGTTTGAACGCTTGAGTTTGTTGGAATTGGTCGATGTTTCAGAATCGGCGTTGACAATACGTCCACACGAATTGTCTAGGTTTGCTGGCAAAGTCTTTTCGAGAGCTTCTCTGACGGCAGCGCGGCGATCCAAGACAGTCTGAGAAACATGAGAGTATATTTTGGTACGCGATTCGGTGGCGGCGGGTCTCAATGATTCGAGAGTGTTTTTCCAGTAAGGCGTATCTCCCATAGCATCGATCTCTTTGCAATATTCATAGGCTGAAATGGGCATAGTGACTTGATTGCATCTCTGTTCCTTCTCGGAGAGTTCCGTCAACAGATATAGGTCGTCTCTCTCCACCTTGTCATAATCGTAATCGTCCAATTGACCGTTTCTGCAAAAGCAATGGGTGCGCGAAAAAGATTGACCGGTTTTGTCCATTCTCAACACTTGTTCAAAGTCAAGTGATTTTTTGTAACAGAAAGGTTCTTCTTCATCGCCCGTTGTATCGTCTTCATACTCGGTCGTGCCCATAGGACATCCTTCAATGGCTTCGTTCTCAATGAACGGGAAAATTTCAAGAGAAATGGGTCTGAAATTGCTCAATTGATAGGCAAAATCAACCAAGTAGGCCTTGATCTCGGCGACCTTTTTGCCCCAATGTTCGGAGGCTTCTTCCATACCCAAATCTCTGAAAGCATTGATCTGAGTGTTACCGTTCAATGCCAAGAAAAGAGAACGTAAATTGGCACATTTACTGACGTTTCGCGTTTCTCCAGCGTAATTTCCCGTAGAAGCGTCGTAAGCGCCAGCGTATTTATTTTCGCGTTCTTCTGTTTCGAGCTGCTGACAACCCGTAACATATGCATAGTCGGTGGATTCCACAGAAAGGGCAGTCAATCCATAAGACGTCGCTCTGCGTACGGCATTTTTGGAAGTATCTTCGGAAATGGTGTTCCATGGAAGATTGTCGGTACCGACACAGGTCCGATCGAAATCGTCATCAGTTGGTGCTTGGCCGGATTCTTTGGCGTAACACGTGTTTTCGCGTTCAAAAAATGTACACAACGGTTTAGGATCACATTTGTCTTTCGCTGAACCGAAGCAATTTTCTTGCATGCGGATAAAGTGAGCTCCGCCAGGGTTGGCCGCTTCAGAGACATATTTTGGTGGGCAAGCGTATTCGAAACGTTTTTTTTCGACACCGTTATAGTCCACACTGCCATCAACAAGGCGTTGCGTACCATATCGCTCCAATGTTGTGGTAAATGTATTTGGGAATACGGTATTCTGATCAAAAATGACCGCATCACATACATCTTGATGGTGAATGTTAAGACCCATGGCACGAATTGTTCTGGCGAGTGTGGCTACAACAGAACCTTCTGTGCAGAGATCCACCATATGACACTGTTCTCCGACACACTTTTCTTTGGAACATGCTTCTGTTTCGTCAAAATCTTGACCAAAGCCATCCGCTTCAACCAATGAACCGGTACTGGTAGAGAAACCGGTTGGGAATACATTTTCATGGGCGTCAGAACCACAGAACACGATCCCCTGTCTTACAAACCCTTCGTCGTCCGCAAACTGTGTAAACCCTTTCTTCCAAGTCGCAAACGATTCACGGAGACCATCGACGAGCATTTTACGGACAAATTTACGCGTGGCTTTCTGACCATCTGCATAGGCCGAGAAAGAGATATGTTCTTCCATACCATGTTTCGAGTAATTTGTTTTGTGTTCCGGATTTGGGGCAATATCCGTAGCATCTTGTGATTTCAAGCCAGAGGGCCGTGACGCGGACACATGCGACACTGCAAATAAAAATACGAGTGCAATAATAGACGCGTACTTCATGTTTATAATTGCTCTATAGTCCGGTTCTTATATAGTGTATAATTTAAAAAAATGTAAACGTAGTTCATTTTTATTTAATTGTAATATCCAGTCTGTTTTAACCGTCTTCTAAAATTATTCAAGTTTGCATAATCTCCAAATTCAGAATCGTTAGTATCTGTAGACGTTACTCGCATGAAATGCCTTGTGGCCGCTTTTCCTATCGCGTCCAATAAATTACCCGTTTCAACATATGTCAATTGTTCTTCCAAAACATCCCATAACTCAAGGTTGTCTATTTTTACCTTTTTCTTAGATGCAATTGCAATGGCGGTATTCCACGTGGCTTCGTCTATTTCTCGCCCGTAGAGATTATAGGGGTTTTCATAAGCTTCGCCAGAACCAGATAACCGTTCGGACGCACCACTAAAATCACCGATCCAATCTACAAAACAAAAATCTCTCTCGGTCAGTTCGTAACGCGAACGCTTTGGAAATGACCCGCTGGTTGTTTCATAAGTCAAATAATCCGTCGGGAATGAATGCGCTTCTTGTGGGCGAAATTTATCTGTGACTGAATTCGAAGAAATGGTCTGATTATCAGAACTGCCCCCCTGAACATGATCCCAAAGATAAGCCATTTGCCGAAAAGAAAACTTTGTATTTGAATGAGAATGGTCTTGGTTGCAAAAATAATCACCGTATTTCAGAGCTGTTTTGCCGGCGTTTGTGCCGGTAAGCCAAGCAGGATCTTTCGATATTTTTGATTTACCCGTCTCGGCTCTCGATGTCTCGAACTCAATACGATAAATCACCTCGTGCAATTTCTCAAAAGGAATGCAATTTCCACCTTTGTTTGAATATTTTACCTTATCGCCACCCTCGGAATCCGCATTCACCACCCGACCACATGTATTTTCATTTGTAGGTAATGTGTTCTCCAAATTAGTTATAATTGTATTTTTCAATGTTTCTTGCTCGTCGGCAGTCAATCCAGATTTACGCGAATGGATGCGCTCTTTGCGTGGACGAAGGGCGCGCAACGTCTTTTTCCACACGAGATTATCTCCCCAATTCTGCATATTTGCGCAATATGTATATACAGAAGGTAGTTTATCAGCATAATCTGATTTACATTGTTCACGAGTCGGAAGCGGGCCATCTATATCCGATTCCAAATAGAGCTGATCGAATTCGTGTTTATCGTAAACACCCGTGTCTTTGCCATATTCGCCATCAAGTTTACCATTACGACAAAAGCAACGGGATCTTGACATCGACTGACCGGCTTCGCTGATTCGATTTAAAGACTCCATCGTTTGACGTTTATTCGTTTCACATAAAGGTTGTTCATCAGTACCAGACTCTACTTGTGCCAAATGTTCGACTTCTCCCATAGCACATCCTTCGATCTGTTCATTTTCAATGAACGGAAACATATTCAAAGATATTGGGTAAAAGGATGTCAGCAAATTGGAGAGAGCTGTCAAATAGGATCGCACACCTTTCAATTCTTCACGCCAATGTGCCGCCGCCTCTTCTACACCCAAATCTCTAAATGCGTTGATTTGGGCATTTCCGTTAAGGGCATTTATCAAAGCGCGTAAAGTTGTGCATTCGTTTGGCGGCGAACCAGTTACATAAGATTTGTCTGTCGTTAATGCGGCATGGTCATTCACTGAAAAACCAAGAACACGCCAAATTTCATTCACATACTGACCCACTGGTATTGCCTCCGCCTCCGCAACATCCGACACTGAGCTACATCCAGCGTCAGTACTAGCCATGAATGTATCACTGGCCCGGCAAAATTGTTCGATATCATCATATGCGCATTTAGGAAGATCGACGGCATCACAATCGGTTTTATCAAATCCATAACATTGTTTATTCACTTGCCACCAATCATTAGAGTTTTCAGCGGCGCTCGATGGACATGTCCATGCCAAACGAGCTGACGTTTGGTTTTGAAGATTGCAAGTTCTTGCAGATAAAGTCGGAGCCGTTGTTGCTATGGCCTTACATATATCGTCATGCCTGACATGATAGCCGTGCGCGCGGATAAAACGCGCGAGAGTAGACACTATAGAACCTTCTCGACAATTATTACGCCCACAGCGATCGCTTGTGCTGTCGTCATGTTTTGAAAATCCATCATGGTAAGATAAAGACTGGGTTTTATCAGGATGAAATGAGTCGGGCACTGGCCAAGCGTCAAATTCGTTGGTAGTCTTGGCGCCATTTTCATCTTCTTCAAATTCTGCACCGCAAAATACTAACCCATTGCGTACATATCCTTCTTCGTCGGCAAAGGCAGTAGCTAATTGTCGAATTCGAGGAAAACTAGCTCGAAGTCCGTTGGCAATTTCGCGCGTTACAATCTTTTGAGTTTCAGCCAACTTTCCAAGATCCGAACCAAATCCCACTGCGTTCTCATGAATAATATCGCCCGCAATGCGTGTCCCGTTATAGGTACCGTTATCAAACTTGTATTGAGGCGTTGAGTAAGTTGGCGTGCCTACGGTCACTGAATTATCGTCTTGGGCTACAGCAGCCCCAAATAAAACTAAAATACCTAAAATATGATATAGGCTCAGGGTCATCTTAACTAGCAGAAAGTCGTACTTATATAGGTTCCATTTCAATTATATGTTATCCCAAATTATATTTTTTTTATGCCTCTATAATACAGTATCCGCTCCTAATAAAATAGACCACTGTACTACGATACATATTATGCCAGAAGATAAACCAGATGAAATC
>Ga0206126_10003321_pt1 | contig 16431 bp, 17 predicted proteins | sample Helgoland_Spring_5_FD_148621 | JGI IMG/M metagenome (GOLD analysis project Ga0206126, IMG submission 148621) | Pelagic subsurface seawater microbial communities from Kabeltonne, Helgoland, North Sea - Helgoland_Spring_Bloom_20160412_1 | ecosystem: Environmental > Aquatic > Marine > Epipelagic ...
TTCTAGTTCTATATATTTTTTTTTCTTCGCCGGTTGTGTTTTTGGTAATGTATAATGAACCATTTTACCATTGTTATATACTAATATTACTTTGCCGCTTGTTGCTAATTTTCTCCAAAAATTTTCCAACTTTTTATTTTTACCCCAAACGTTTGCATCGGTCGTTGTTTCTTTGTGTCGTTTTCTTGTTTTAGTCATTTTTTTATCTCTCCGTGTTCTTTTTTTAATGTGTTTAATAGTCTTTGCTATTTCGGTCCATCGTTTAACCTTTGCTTTTGTCACAGTTACAATATACATTTTTCCGTCGTTACCGCGTTTTCGTGAACCAATCTTATATAAGGTTGCTGATTCAGTAGGAGAAGGTCTCATTATATAAAAAGATAGATTAAAAAGACTTTATCTATCGTTTATTTTAAATGCTTATATTATATATATGGGTGACGATTCTAATGACTCAGAAAGTATTGTGAGAAAAGCATTGCAGCGAGCGGAAGATGAGCAGTCGACCCTTATAAATGTAGGCAGCAAGGAGATTGATGATGTCGGCGCCATCGTGTTGGCGGAAGGACTTCTTCATAACACGAGTGTTACTCACTTGAATCTCAGTGATAACCACATAGGCGAAGAGGGAGCGACCGCACTCGCCGACCTTCTGCGTGATAATTCGACGCTTAACACATTGGATCTCCGTTTCAATGGGATAGGTGACGCTGGTGCGCGAGCTCTTGCTGATGGATTGCAGGGTAACACGGCGGTGAAGCATCTATTTCTCGACGAAAATGAGATAGGAGACGATGGTGCGATAGCACTGGCGAACGCAATGAGGGTGAACTCGAATGTATCGATTTTGACACTCGAAGACAATCAGATTGGTGATGAGGGTGCGAGTGGAATTGCAGATATGTTGAGAGGAAACGATACACTAGAGGAGTTGAATCTTGCCGGAAATAGGATAAGCGACGATGGTGCCCGAGCTCTATATGAAGGGCTTTTAGAGAACACGAGTCTAACAGGGATGGGTCTCGGGAGCGATTTCGCTAGTGCCGGAAACCATATAAGTGACGGCGAAAAGCGAAATGTTATGAATATTGTAGAGCAGAACCGCACCGACCCCGGAGCTTCAGCGGAGCGTGTCGAAGACATATTGCGCAGCAGAGGATTGATGCCTCCGGCGGAGGCTTCTGGTGTCGGGCGGCGTATACGAAAATCCAGACCATCTAGGAAACGTAAACCATCTAGGAAACGTAAATCATCTAGGAAACGTAAACCATCTAGGAAACGTAGTAGACGAAAAAGAAAATACTTGCGGAAAAATAATAGAACAATACAGGTGCGTTTAAAGAGGGTTCGCCCTAGAAAAAATAAGAAAAGACAAACTAGGTAATAAATTATTATTCACGTGTACGGAATAATAATTTAAATGCTTATGTTCCCCCCTTTCGCGAGTTTTTCTTCCGCCGGAGTTTTTTCTTTTTCTTCCTCCGCGTTTGTTTCTTTTTCTTCCGGCGTGTTTTTTTACATTTACGCTTATGCTTTTTATGTCTAGTATAGCGTCTCCTAGCCCCCGACCCTTCAACTAGTTCATCGAGTGGCAGATTAAATAAACTTATTAAAGTACCCCTAAATGGGGCGTACTCAATAATATCTTCATGATCTGGACGATACTTGGCAAAAAGTGCTTCCCCCTGCCACCGCGCCGTTCGCAAGTGTTGGTCTTCTTCCTTAATTCTACTATCTAATATGTTAAAATAACTTTCATTTAATCTAAGTTGGAGCCATTGTTCTCTCGATAAATGCCTCGCTTCCGCGTCGCTCCACGAGAGTTTTGGCCCAGGAACATCCACTATACCTTTGTCTGGAATGATCACTGTACGTCCGCCATTTTCGAATGGGTCTAATATATCTGATAACAGGCTATGTTGTAGGGCCAGCGTCTCGCCTAACCCGCGGCTCGTCCATTCGCCTTCAGAGCCCGGCTCTGGAGCACTAAATTTAGGTATTAGTTCTAGCGCGGTCGCTGCACTTACCCAATCTTCTAGATCTTCTCCTTTGCTTTCGTCATCTTCCGCTTCGTCGCCCTCGTCCTCTGGAATATAAAACTGGAATCTGGGGTCGCTGAGAACTTTTGTAATCATCTCGGCTAACCCCTTTTTCGTGCGCATCCAGGGGTTGCCCTCTCCATCACTCACATACCGAATTACATCCAATGTTGGGGTATTCACAATCGTCTTGTTAACATCTATAATTAAATTGGAATATGCTTCTTTTCTTTGAGTATTATTATCAAGCTCATATATTTCCGCCAACCCTTCCTTAATACCGTCTATTAAAATATAGAATTCTCTATCAACTATATATTGTGCATATTCTGCGCGAGATATCGGTTCGTTTCTTTCGCCGATTAATATTTCGTTAATAAGCTCAATTTCTTCTTCAGTATATGCTGAATGTAAATTGAAACCTTTTCCAGGCACATCTGCCAGTTTATCTGCGGGTCGATATATTCTATCAATAATTCTGTCTCTCGATTTTTGAAGTAACACCTCGCCCTCTTCTTGTTTCCACAAATCCTCGATAATTTCAACGCCATCTGTTGGTTGTATTTTAAGCTCTACTATTAGCTCTAAAATAGGGGGGTCTTGTAATTTTGTATCATATTTAGGTACGTCATCGCCAATATTTTTAGCGTAAAGATGTGCGGGTAAGTATGGTATAAGATTGAGATATGTGCGATGGTATATATTAGTTAGTTTATCAATAGCATTTAACATCGACACTTTCTTTTTTTTAAAAGATGTCAATGGTGTGCGACATACGCGATATATCTGGGTTAGACGGTCTACTTCGGTGTCTCCAACTTCAGACTGTATTGACCGAGGATTATCGTATGTCCATCTAGCCAAAATATTTATACAATCTTCACTCGTCCACCCCTCGTCCTCCTCTCCGAATCTCCCCTGCTTGTTTACGATTACTTCAAGATTGGCGCCTTCCACACTACTTATGCTCTCTCCCGGAAAAAGAAGAAATTTTTCATTATTTTGACCGATCCATCCTGCTCCACCTAGCGTTAAATCCTGGCTGATACACGCATCGATTGTAACCATTAATATTTTAGATAATTTTTCAAATTTATCAATTCTCCACTCATCTGTCGCGTCGGCGCCACTCTCTTTTATTTCATCTAATTTTCCTTTCAAAACAGCATTAAGCTTCGCCCCTTCTTTATTTGCTAAATCAAGTAATCCGATGCCGTCCGGTTCAATCCCTTCTAAATCGTTGTGCATAAATTTCTCAGCGAGAACGTCTTCCGTAGGAATTCTAAAATCCGAATTTTTTTCCAGTATATTATCCCAATCTTTAATTGTCTCTAGTATATTTCCTTCGCCTTGACTAGACGCTTCGGCGCGAGCATTCTCCACCCCTTCGCTAACAGCACCATACATTCTCGCGTATTTATTGTACGCGATTAAAAGGAGTGCAATCTTTTCTCCAAATAATTCAAAACAGCTGTATAAAGACGGCAACGCCCGCTGATTTGCTGTTCTCAGCCTCCGGGTGGTTGTACCCCCCCGTTTAACATTATGATCTCTATTATATCCAACCATATATATATATATATATTAAAACACTCCGCCAAATGTGTGCTTTTTTTCCAAAATTAAAAAAATTGAAAACTTTTTTTCCGATGAGCAGATATCACGATAACCAAATCAAAGACAAATTAATTATCAAACACAACCAGACAACAATGACCGCCACTATTCGCACCGACACATCGACCACTTCGACGAGCAGCGTGAACCGGGGGAGAACGCAGACGCGTAGGTTAACCGGTGTTCCCGCCGGGTGCGACGATTGGGAGAAGAAGCCGTCTTTTGGGAGAAAGGACTTCAACTACGCGTCCAACCCTCACGGCCGCTCGCACACGCGCAAGAAGCACTCGGAGACCAAGAACATGTCGGCGAAGAGCCGCCGCGCTCGGAAGAACGCACGTGAGCTCAAGCACTTCACTCGTAGCGAAGCTCTCTGCGAAGAGGACCGGGAAAAGTTTGCCGCTGAGGACGACGAGGACCCCGTTCTCAACTACGTGGGTGAACCTGTGGAGGACGAAGGGCACGCGGAAGGGAGCTTCGACCGTGTCATAACAGAGTTCCAACACTCGAGGGCGGCATTCGGGAGTGTTTTGCCTCCGCCAGAGTACAGCGACGCCGCCGTGGAGACACCACTCGTCCCAGTCACCACAGTTTCGGAAGAAATGTATTGTGTCAACGTAACCGGGGAAGGCGACGATATGAAGCTGAAAGCTGTTCCGATGCAGTCGCGTTCGCAGGGGATTGTTGTCAAGTTTGGCAGCGACTTCTGCTTCGCTGCCGACACCTACACATACGAACTGGTCGACAGCACTTCGTGCCTTGTTCGGAGAATCAAGGGGGAATGGTTGGTGATGCCGTGCGACCACTTCATGGACAACCCGGAAGACATCAACGACGACGATGTGTGGGTGAAGAAGGCAATTGCCTACATTCTATTCCCGCGTCTCCCTGAGAACCCGCAATGCGAGGATATCGTTGGAAGCTGTGAGATGATTATGCACGAAGACCCTGACGACGATTGGCGGCGACATTGTTGGTGAATCTAATAATTAAAAACATTAAAAAGCATTAAAACCATTAAAAACATTAAAAACATTAAAAACATTAAAAAACATTAAACTTTAAAGAGCGGTGGTGGTAGTTTTGTTTTTTATTCCTCGTTTGAATTTATAGTTGGAGGATACGTTGGTTGTGTTTTTTCAATTTAAATAAAATTGAAAACTTTTTTCTCAAAGGGAAGATAGCACGATTCTAAAACAAATACAAATGACAGGAACCATTCGCAACGCAACAACATCTTCGGAGAAGTGTGGAAAAACTCGGGTGCACAAAGTGACTTCTAGGCAGGCGGCCGGCTATGACGGAGGGAAGGGGAGGAAGTGGGCGGGGCACAAGCGCGCGGAGCGCAAGTCATCGCCGTCGACCAAGTGCGCATCGGCCAAGCTCCGCCGCGACAGGAAGCGCGAGCGCGACCTGAAGGACTTCACGCTTAGTGAACAGTTGGGCGACGATGGGCGCGAGTGGTGGGCGGCGGTTCAAGACTCAGACGCGGTACTATTTCCCACGCAGCGGGAAATGGCGGTGGCGGAGGAATGTGAACGCCTATTTGAGGCGGAGCGCTCGTGGCGGCACTTCCATCGGCGGATTGTCGAAATCAAAAAGGAGCTGGATTTGAGAAAGACTTGTGAGGTAGACGAGTGGGATGAACGACCGCAACCGATTCATCCTTCTCTGCGGCATTTGCCTCGCCGCGAATTCGTGTGCGATATGAAGAAGGAGGACCTTATCTTGCAGTTGGTGGATTGTCAGGATGAAGTTGGTGCGCTCGAGGAAGTCATCAGACTGCTCGAGGGTGGTTCTCCGCGAGTAATTGAGACGGTGCCGCCGGGTGAGGCGGTGAGTGGTGATGGTGCGAGTGTGGCGGTGTCAGTGGTGGCCGTGCCGATGTGCCGGGTACATTATGATGGCGGACACGACGATGAATCTTCCGGATCAGACGATGAATCTTCCGGATCAGACGATGATGAGTGAGTAATATAAAGCTAATTAAAAAATATAAAAACATAAAAATATAAAAACATAAAAATATAAAAACACGAAAAAAATGAGATGGTTCTCATTTATTTTTTTTCGTGTTTTTAAAATGGATCATTTTTGCAAAATATATAAAATTGAAAACTTTTTTTCCGATGAGCAGATATCACGATAACCAAATCAAAGACAAATTAATTATCAACCACATAATCAAACAGACAACGATAACGACGAATATGACTCACCTACAGAATGATGCCTTCCAGGCCGCGCTCGACAGCGGGGAACTGTTCAATCTGGACTTTCAGTTCAGCGACGCCGAAGAGTGGACGGAACCGGGTGTGTGGACTTCTGGAAAATACGCATCAAACGACGCGCCGAGCTGGGATGATTACGACCGGAGACAGAGACGATGGATGGAGGAGGAGGATGAGATGGACCGCCGACACCGGGCAACCCAATCCGTAGCCCGGCTGCAGTGGGATCACGAGCGGAAAGATAAGTGGATATGGAATTCTGTTATGGCGAAGAACAATATGGTGCGCTGCTTCGAACAGGAACTAGTCGAGAACGCAGACATAAACCACGTGCTGACGATTGGATGCAACGTATAATTTCAACTTCTGGAAAAAGCTGAGCAAAACATAAATAAAACATAAATAAAACATAAATAAAACATAAATATAAAAACACAACGCCGGTGTTATGTTTTTTTGGTTGTTTTCTTAAAAAATTGAAATGCTTTTCTGCGTTATTCTGATATTAAATAATCTGAACCAGTATATACAATTACGATGTCAACACCAGATTTTGACCGTGTTATTTCCTGCTTGCGCGAAATGCCTTCTCAAGTAACTCCCGGTGGGATATGCACCCCGCTCTACATTCCGCCGTGCGAAATGTCTCTTCCGAATATCTTTGATAGCGATACGCCCTTCAGCGTAATCGCCGAAGCATCTCGTTGCTATGTCGCAGAACCCATCGAGGAGGCGAGACCCCCCATCGTCGGAATGGACAAGCAAGATTTCGAGGACAAACTGCTTATTATATGGGTAATGCTCGGTGACCCGGTAGTGCTTAAGAATGATACCGCTTACTGGGGATGCAGGGCTAAGTGGAAGAAGCTTATGCGAAAGAGTTCTCTTTCGGATTGGAAGAGAGGTGATGGCGACACTGCCTCTGGCGGAGGTGGTGCCGAAAAGAGCCGACGGCTCTCATTTAATCACGATATTGATGTAAAGCTTATTGCTCCAAAAGAAGGAGATGACTTTGATGTCGATAAAGATGAATGCGCGGGTCATAAGAACTTGGCCGACCCTCTATTGGCTGAGGAGGATTATGAGGAATATTGGGTGTCTAGTCCGTTTCCAAAAGATGATGGTGCACTTCGTCCGTTTTACCACACAACTAAGATGAGTTCTAAGGGGTGGTGTCTGTGTAAGAAGCCGCCGATGAAAAAACCGGGTCGCTCTATTTCGTGCAGGAAATGTTTGAATATGGAACTGCGGAAGTTTGCTAGGAAGAGCACGCCCGAGGAGTTTCACGCACAATATCTCAAAAACGCCGGTCTTGAATAAAATGGTTATAGTAAAATAAATATATTATATTTTGGTTATATAAAAATATATTTTTTTCATCGACAACCTAATAAATTAAAATTTTTATTTATAATCATTATATTGTAAATAAAATTGAAATAATCAAACATAATAATTTTATACCACATATGTCTTCCGCAGTAAAAACAATGCAGTTGCAAATGGATCGTCTTCAAGAAGAGATGGCGGTTGCTCTCAAAATGGAACAAGATAAACAAGAACGGGAACACGAACGTTCTATTCTCGCCAAACCAAATATGGAATTTATGAAAGGTATTTTGGATAAAACAAGTGCACTGAGGGAGTATTATAACGCAGAAGACCCTACATTGCATTGGTTGCACTATGCGCTCAATCCTCACTCTCTCTAAGCTCAAAGTACCCAGCAATGATTGAGTTTCGAGAGAGAACAGCATCGTTTCAACTGAAACTTCAGTCAAAATATGGAGGAGCTCTTCCGGCTGCCGAACGATCCCGCCTCGCCAAAGAAAGGGCGAAACTTCAATTAGAAGAGCGAGAAATTCAAGAGAGGGAGCGACAAGAGAGTGTGAATATTGCGACAACTCTCGGGAGAAAACCGCCGCGCCACCTTTTGGGAAATGTGCCAACAGAAACAGATATTAAATTCATAGAGGGCGTTTATAATATGTTCAATATTCAGTCAGAAAAAATCAAAGCACTAGAGGCGGAAATCCAAGAACTTAAAAAAGATAAATAGATTATTTCTCCCTCATTTTAAAATAAAACTGAAATGCTTTAAATAGAAACTAAATAACATACAAACGATACGCATATCACAAAAGCATTTACATAAGATTTAATTTACAATGGTCAGACTTATTCAACTTAGCGATACCACGATTGTCAATATCCCAAAAACCCGTATTCTCCACGGTAAGGCTCCCGCATCTTGTATTGTCACAGGTTTCGCCATAGGCGAAGAGTTCAATGCACATAAACCCGCGGGTTCTTCTGGGAGCAACTATGTTGCAACAGTAGGCGCGCGCATCACCACCGTCGCATTCGGAAGTGGCGGGAGATTATCCGAGGGTGTGGAACTTTCCCAATCCAAAAAGATGCAGATTATGGCGGCGTGGTATCTAGAGAATATTTATCCTGTTTTGGTTGCAGAGATGGGACTCCCTGATACAGATGATGGAAAAATGAATGGATTCGCATTTTGGATATTTGACAATAAGCATCAAAACATCGTTCTAACGGGTTGGGCTATCACAAGGATTACTGATAAATGGGGTGCTCAAATCAGGGAAGTTGGTGGAAAGGTTAACGCAGGTGAGACATTTGAGAAGGCGACCGGACTACATTAGAAATAAATAAAAATCAAATAAAAGATTATTAAATATAGTATTTATTTACACTTATTACGTCGCGACTTTTTCTTCTCGTTACACAAGATTTTTTTTTTCCTACGCCTCTTAATACTTTTTTTCCTCCGCCTCTTAATACTTTTTTTTAGAGCACCAGCAAGTTCTGCGTGCGGAGTAAAATGCGGATGTTCTTTTTCAATATGTTTTTTAAGAAGTTTAATACTTTTAATTAGCTTTTCGCGCTGATCCGCGGAACCCTGTCCAATATCCCAGTCAATATCGCGGTACGAAACCTCGGCACCCACTGCGAAATTCCTGCGGACCTCCTCCCACGCGTCATATTGGAATGAAAAATAAAGAGCTAATTCTCGGTCCCAAAAAAAAACTCTTTCGATGAGTTCATTGCCGACATCCGTTTTAAAATTATCAACATTCATTCGCGGCAAGGTACCCATTATGTTATCTATAAATTCACTTAATATTGCTTTATAGTTTTTTATTTTTGTATCTAAATCTGATGTATTTTTAAATGGATGTCTTTTGATAAACGAATTAAATTTATAAACTGTGTTTAAAAGAATATTAAGATAAGGGAGTAACTCACGGTCGGGAGCAACGAATACTGGGGCGGGACTGTCGTCGCTGTCGCTGTCGGCAATTATAGCTTCGGCCTGTCTACGACTTCTTCGTAAACTCATTATATATATATATAATAAATTTAAACCATATAATATGAAAACAGAAACAAAAACGCACACCTTTTAAACAACTTACAAGTTTTTTTAAGTTTTAAAATTGAAATATATAAACAACAATATAAACAACAATATAAACAACAAGAGAATCAAAATAATGAGCGAAAATAAGCCTGTACAGCTCGGGTTATGCTGCCTCAATGAGACCCTTCGCGCACAAAAGCCCACAGTGTTTGCATCGCGGTCAATTATTTTGCGAACTCTACACGAACAGGGTGTAGATTTCTTAAAAGAAAAAATTCTTAGAAATCTTCAAGATTTACTTATTATGATGGAATGGAATGAGCAGAACGGAATTAAAGTATTTCGTCTCAGTAGCGGATTATTCCCACATAAGTCCAACGCGCGAGCACAAGACTACAGTCTGAATTTTGCTAAAAGACAGCTCGAGATTATTGGACAAACCGCGAGAAAATACAACCAGCGTCTTACCTTTCACCCGGGACAATACAACGTCATCGGAAGCCCACACGAAAAAGTTGTAGAAAGCACAACAAGGGACCTCTTATATCACGCTGAAGTTTTGGACGCGATGAATCTACCGGAAGATTCTGTTATGGTAATTCACGGTGGTGGTACATATGGCGACAAAGAAGCAACTATTTCGAGATGGTGTGATAACTATCTCGAAATGCCAGACGCGATTAGACGAAGACTTGTTCTTGAAAACTGTGAAAAAAGCTTCTCAATTGAAGATTGTCTTGATATATCACGTAGGGTAAATATTCCAGTAGTCTTCGATACACACCACTATACGTGTTACAATTTATTGCATCCAGACACAGACGACTTCAAAAATACGATAAAGCCGCCCGACGAATATATTGAAGAAATATTACATACGTGGCAACGTCGTGGAATAAAACCAAAATTTCACGTCAGCGAACAAGGGGAAGGTAGATGCGGGCATCATAGCGATTATATCGAAGTCATACCTGATTACCTCCTTGAAATTCCCGAGAAATACGGAGTTAATATTGACATAATGATTGAAGCTAAGAAAAAGGAATTGGCTATTTTCAAAATTTATAAAAAATATCCTGTTCTAAATTGCAAAATAAACGAAAAACCACCAAAAAAGCGCAAAAAGCTGAAAATTATTTTAAAACAGGAATAATGAGACATTTGTACAAAGGTTTATAGAGTCGAGATAACCGGAGAGGTAACCGAGTCACATTATAATTAAATAAGATACAGATTATTTACATTTCGCCACTTCTCGCTCGCTCCAGCTTGGGTGTCTTTTTCCCTTTCTTCTTCCTTTTTCTTGTCTTTACCTCTTCTCGTCTTTTTTCAATAGATTTTTTCATTTGCGTTTGTTTGAGTCTTCGAGTTTCCATTCGTTTTAATTCATCGTGTAAAAATTTGCTTAATAATTCTCTATCTTCTCGTTGTGTCTCTATCCTCCCCCTCATCACAGACGCACCAACGCCACCTCCTTCGTCGAATAAATGCGGTCCTGAAAGATTTAAACCTCCGTAGTCGGCGGGACCGGGTTCTAAAAGAGGTAATCCTGTAATCTGATGCACAATCTGATTCGCAAGTTCATCTGCTGCCGCGTGGGCTGCGTGCGAACTTATTCTCGATATCGTCGACCGACTCGGGCTTACTACCGGCCGTCTCGGGCTTATTCTCGCGCGCGTTCTGCCCCTCCGTGTCGGCTGTAATTCTGAGAAATGTCGGCCAACGTACGGCAATTGTTCGTCAACGTGCCGCGTACGTTCCCTCTCGCTATAATCGCGCAAATTTCTAGCTACAACACTATCTCGCTCGCGTTCTCTCCGTTCTGCGGTATTCATTCGTTGTCGCAACTTTCTCGTCCGAAACCGATGTGGTTGTAGATTGCGAATACGCCTTTTAAAATTGTCCCACCTTGTCCCGCGTCCCATATTATTTATCGACTTGCACCTTTTTCTTTTTGTATGTTTAGACATATACATATATATGTTATTTTATTTTCCAAAAAATTGAAATGCACTAAAGTAATCGAATAATATAATACATATGACAACCGCCATTAACAACTCCACTAATTTCAAAACCATGATTACTTCTGAACGCCAAACTCGGTGCTTTGATGCATACATGGCCGTTTACAAAAACAACGCATATAGTTCTAAGGAACATCAGGGTTGGGTTCAAGATATGATGCTCAAATATCCCGAACTTTGTCAGACAACCCTCGTCTACCATAACGAAGACCGTCAAGATGGATATACCAACCGGTTGGGTGAACGCGTATATGGAACAGACGATAAGATTATCGACTGCTTGAAGCATCCTATCCCTGTATATTGGGGGAGACCGAAGACCGAACTATTTGAATGGGGCGCAGTTAGGCGCGGGTTTGGATATAATGAAGCGCGCGCCACGCTAATGCCCGAAGAGCTTCGTGATACTGTGCGATATGCGATTGTAGGGAAAGTGAAGGTCAAGGCACACGGAGAATTTCCCGAACGCGACTCTCACGTGATTCATACGGAGGGGATTAATCTTGAATCTTCGGAAACTGCCGCGTTTAAAGCGATGATTCCCGGAAAGCGTAAAGACGATATTCTTCTTGAATATTTCAATCGCCACCGCTCAATGCTAAAGCTCATTATTGAGGCCGCGATGTCGCAAACAGCTGACGGAGAACACGCGTTTATTCAAGCCCCTATGATCGGAGCGGGATGTTTCCTCCGAGGCGTTGAAGATACCGACTTGGATATTAATGACTTTCTTGAGCAACAGGTTTCTGCAATGGTCAGCATTCTTAATATGGCTCCGCCCGAATATAACTTTACATATAAGCTTTGCATCTTTAATACCGGAGAATTTAGTAACGAGATTGTTGCGGCTTACCAAAAGCTTGGGGAGACGGATAAAAGATTTGAACTAGGACTTAATGGGGACGGGGGCAACGTTCTCTCTAATGTTCCTTTTGCGGTTCCAAATCAAAAGGTATTTGTTGTAAATGCCGGGGACTTGAGGTCTTGTATTGGGAATGGGATGAGTCACGAGAATTCTGTAGAAGGGTTTATTGTGGCTAATGCTAAGGGATACAATCCCCAGTGGCAAAATACTAGTTTCCTCCACAACGCATACTTTAATCCTGATATCTTTCGTCCGATAGAAGCTGCAGACCGTGGAAATCAAGTATGGAAAGAAACAATGTCTTGGTAATGTTTAAAATTTATATTCTTATAACACATTTTATATATTTTTATTATATATATATATAATGCCTCGTTCAAGAAGTGATAACAACACATTTTTGGAGACGCGCGAAGAACGCGCAGCAGCATTAAGCAGATCGAGGAATTTAGGAGTAAAACTTATGAATATTTTAACACGCAAAAAGGAAGAAAAAGAACATTTGGTTGAAGAATGTGTTGAAGATGCGTTAAAAAGGCAGGAACAAAGATTAGCGACAAAAAGGAAGCGCGCTAAAAAAGAAAAGTGGGAGCGTATGGTTGATGGAGGGTGGGATGAACATCATTTTAGAGGGGTTTGTCGAGAAAAAATAGAAACTGCTATGGCGGAAGAGGAGGAGGAAGCGCGCCGGATAAGAGCTGTGGAGGAGTCGGTGCGCGATGCGGGATTTCTTGGAGAGGGTTCTCGAAGAAGCCACAAGGCACGCAGAAGCCACAAGGCACGCAGAAGCCACAAGGCACGCAGAAGCCACAAGGCACGCAGAAGCCACAAGGCACGCAGAAGCCACAAGGCACGCAGAAGCCACAAGGCACGCAGAAGCCACCGGGCACGCAGAAGCCACCGGGCACGCAGAAGCCACCGGACACGAAGAGTATAATTTATAATATTTAACCTGGAATTTATCATAACGCACCTATATATTTTTTTATTATTTCAACAAAATTGAAAAGCTTTTAATGCTTTTAATATAATATACAGAACCAAACATATTATGGTATCCAAACATATTTTCGCCATCCTTTTGGGAATTCACGCGGTTTATGCAGATTCTTGCACCTCTCAGCAAGTATATTCACATCTTGATACAAACAACGACGGCATTATTACGTTTTCGGAGGTGGAGCACATCGTTGACAAGAGTTATCTCCCAATCAAAAACGACGTAGACGAATGCAGCTGTTTTAGATGCGACGGAACGCACTTCCAGAAGGCTGTTATCTGTGATGTGTATGATAATTCCGGATGCACAAATGGCGACAGCCGCGATAACTGCTATACCACAAACATTAAAAAGTGTGAGTGTAACTTTTATTCAAAAAATGTATATGTTTGTAAGATACCTCTAACTCACTCTTTTGAGAATTATACCGAAAACCCAATAAATTATAATGTTAAAATGGATGAGGAGAATATCAATAGAAGGTCTTCGCACGGAAATATGGAGAAACGGTCTGATAGTTCCTATAAAAATGACCGAAACACGGAGTTTGATATTGTTGATCTGATGGCGGGGTATATTATTGGTGATGCAGTCGGCACAGCTCTTGCAGATATTTTGCTCGGAAAAGATTAATATCAATAAAATATTAAAAATAAATGAAAAGTACACGTAATTGGTTATACAATAAAAAACGCCTATAATTTTTATTATATTTTTAATATTTCCCCTTTATTTTAATCATAGTCTTCGCTATCACTGCTATCACTGCTATCACTGCTATCACTGCTATCATCGCGAAGGGCTTGTTTTTTAGGAACATTTGTTGCCACCGCTACTGCTGTCGCCGCTTCTGCTGGTGCTGCTGGTGCTGCTGCTGGTGCGTGTGCACCCATACCACTGCCCGAACAGGAACTATCCTCTGACGCGGGACACGAGGGAGGCAGTTGCATAGAATCAGGAATATAAAATTCATAATCGGGTTCTCTGTGAAAATCGGCGTCGTCGCTGCGGAAGGATTGTAACGCTTCCACGATGTCGGGGGGCAGCGTATTGCCAAGAGTAGATACTCCTTCTACGTAGCTGCTGCCCTCATTATACATATTACTAATACAACCATTATCAATTAATTCCTTCATTTCGGGCCACGGGATTTCTCCCGAAATATTTTCGAGGCGGTGGAGGGGGAGGTCTTGCAATCGTCGAGCCGGCATATGCACCGTTTCTTGCACGACACGACGCGTTCGAGCTTTGAGCTGCTTGTTGTCTACTTCTTGGTAGATAGTGCGGTAACCGGCAAGGTATCTATAAGACCTCCGATGTTCGAAGGGACAATGATTGCAAATCTCCCTCTCACGAGAACCGTAATAAAACACCGTGCCTTTTTGAATGGAAGAAATTACAAAATTTCTATTTTCTTCTGTCCAACAGTAACACACTTTATAGCCGAGCCTCCTTATGCAATCCGCTACACTGGCTACCTGTGTGCACTGGTAATTTAAATTGCGGCGGGTGGAGAGAGGCCTTCGATACCCGTCTGCGGCATTCATCGCGGCTGTGTAGCGATACATTCCGCAGGGGTTGAATACAGACACGACAGACCAACCTTTGTTTAAGTCAGGCATAATTGAAGGAGTTTTAATGAGAGTGTTTTGCTGAATTTTATGTTATTTAATAGTAATTCATTAAAAGTTTTCAATTTTATTTAAAAATAAAAAGGTCAACTATATTTTATTTGTTTGTTTATTTATTTATTTATTTATTTGTTTATTTATTTATCACTCATCATCGCTATCACTGCTATCGCTGCTATCACCAGTTGGTACCTTTTTCGACGCTGGTGCTGCGACTGCTGTCGCTTGTGCTGGTGCTGCACTTGCACCACCACCCCCCAGATTATTGGCGGGTTCGGGTGGCGGGCATGCGACTGGAGTTTCCTGCATGCTGGGAGGAATATAAAATTCGTAGTCGGGTTCCCTCACAAAATAGGGGAGATCGCTACGGAAGTCTTGCAGTGCTTTTACGATGTCAGCGGGCAGCGTATTGCCAATCGTAGACACGCCGGGTCTTCGTTCGGCGTCGTACTCTCCCCACACAGATTTTTGGTTAAGGTAATCAATCTGTACATTTGCTTCGGAACCATCTTCAATCAATGTCTTGATTTCTTGTTCGGTAAACTCGCCAGAAATATCGCGAAGCTTGTTCACGCCTTCTTCGCTTTCCAGAAGTTCTGGAAATACGCCATACAAATTCGCCTTCTCATATATCGTTCTCCTTCCTGCGAGGCAGCGGCTTCCAGCTCGTGGATGCGCCAGCCTGCCGACACCTACTCCATAAAAACCAATTTGTTTGCGCCAAGCGCTATCGCTGGTAGGGTCCCACTTCAATTTATAAATAGAACTGATTTCAATTTTTCCACTTGCACGCGATGCCGTGTTGCACCTGACTATGTAACCAAGTTTTCTAATGCAATCCGCGACGCTTTCGACACGTTCCATCTCATCAGGACACGGTCCGAGTGTCGCGATGCGTGAGATGGAAACAGGGGAATTGTTCCAGTCCAACTCCGCCTGTTCAGCAGCGTTGGGGTCGTACCGAAGCAGTCTATTCTTGTTGAATACAGACGCGACAGACCATTCGGCATAAATGTTTTTGTCAGACATTTTCTGTGAAAGATAGTTGTATTTTACTTCCTTTAATATTGAGGCATTAAAAGTTTTCAATTTTATTTATAAATATCAGGCACCCGGGCAGGTGAACGCATCGCTTCGCAAATAGCGATGCGCTTCCGGGAAGGCGTAGACGAAGGAAATAGTGGCCGTGGTGGCACAGATGTGCATCAGCGTGTGCGAATGTACCCAGACGTTGAAGACGCCGCGTTTTGCCGCAGCGGGGAAGTACGCCTCGGGAAAGCGCTTCGCGTAAATAAACGCTCCGATAAGGTAGCATCCGCCTGATCTCCACATCGACCAAAAGATGTGCCAGCAGGAGGTACATCCCGGTGCGATGAACACGCCATAGACGATAGTAGGCACCCACGCCGTCGCCCCGAGTGCAGTGAAAACTATAGTGCGAAACGAGCGGTATTCTGGCGTCATGAGCTTGGGCACGTGAACGACCACAAGCCCGACAAGGCACGTGCAGCCCGATATCGACATGACCACGACCTGTATTTTCGGCAGGCACTCTAGTAGATAGTGTATCAATACTAACTGTGTCATATTCTGTACCACGATGCCACTGTAATCGAGGACGACGAGGCGCCGA
>Ga0206126_10003322_pt1 | contig 16430 bp, 14 predicted proteins | sample Helgoland_Spring_5_FD_148621 | JGI IMG/M metagenome (GOLD analysis project Ga0206126, IMG submission 148621) | Pelagic subsurface seawater microbial communities from Kabeltonne, Helgoland, North Sea - Helgoland_Spring_Bloom_20160412_1 | ecosystem: Environmental > Aquatic > Marine > Epipelagic ...
AGTAAACTCATGGCTGTAAAAGTACAAAATTGAAGTTTCACAATATACGTGTGCTGTAGTTATTAAATATCTTTAGCTCATTTACTCAAGTAGGGGTGTTGTATTGGTTTTAATATCATGCAATTTTGTATTTTTACATTGAAAAAATTGTCTGATTCATCAAGGTTATTTGGTGCAGAAGTTTCAGACAGCATTTTAATTAATTCTATAATACGAAGCATTGGTATGAGAAAAATACAAATGGTTGATCTAAAAGGTCAATATGCAGCAATAAAAGAAAGGGTAAACGAATCCATCCAGGAGGTTATAGACACAACAGCTTTTATTAATGGACCACAGGTGCAAGAGTTTCAGAAAGAATTAGAGACCTACCTAGGTGTAAAACATGTAATCCCTTGCGCCAATGGTACAGATGCGCTTCAGGTAACAATGATGGGTTTAAATTTGCAACCTGGCGATGAAATTATTACTGCAGATTTCACATTTGCAGCCACTGTTGAGGTTATTGCATTGTTGCAGCTTACTCCTGTTTTAGTAGATGTAGATCCTATTAATTTTAATATAGATATCGCGGCTATTGAAAAAGCAATTACACCAAAAACCAAAGCTATAATCCCTGTACATCTATTTGGTTTGGCCGCTAATATGGATGAGGTAATGGCTCTTGCAGAAAAACATAACCTTTATGTGATAGAAGATAATGCTCAAGGTATTGGAGCTACTTATACCTCTAAAACAGGTCAAAAAAAGATGACCGGAGGTATTGGTCATGTTGGATCTACTTCTTTTTTTCCTTCAAAGAACCTAGGTTGCTATGGAGATGGTGGAGCTATTTTTACTAATGATGATGATTTGGCTCATGTAATAAGAGGGATTGTTAACCATGGCATGTACAAAAGATATCACCATGACGTTGTTGGAGTTAATTCAAGATTAGATTCTATACAAGCCGCGGTTCTTAGAGCAAAATTACCAAAGCTTGACCAGTACAATACAACACGAAGAAATACAGCTAGAAAATACACAATGGCCTTTGCAGGTATTCAAAATATTATAACGCCAACTGGGTTTTGTGATAGTTCCTACTCTATTTGTGATACCTGTGATTGTCATGTATTTCACCAATATACATTACAAGTTAAAAATATTGATAGAGACGCCTTGGTAGCCCATTTAAATGCTAATGATATACCATGTGGTGTGTACTATCCAATACCATTGCATTTACAAAAAGCATATGCAGATACTAGGTATAAGGAGGCAGATTTCACTGTAACAAATAGACTTGTGAAAGAGGTTGTTTCTCTTCCTATGCATACAGAACTTGACGATGAGCAAATTGCTTTTATTACCAAAACCTTGATTGATTTTGTAACTAAGTAGTCTAAAACACACTTACACTCACAAAAAAAGAGACTGCTTTCAAGCAGTCTCTTTTTTTGTAGTATTTTTTTAAAATTAAATTTCTCCTTTTGAAGCCGCTACGCTTCTGTCTATTTTACGCATTAAGCCTTGTAATACATTTCCAGGGCCTATTTCAGTAAAATGAGTTGCTCCGTCTGCAATCATATTTTGCATACTTTGTGTCCATTTAACGGGCGCAGTGAGTTGTGCAATCAAGTTTTTTTGAATTTCTGTAGCATCTGTAACTGCTGTTGTATTTACGTTTTGATAAATAGGGCAGCTTGGGTTTGCGAAATGGGTAGCCTCTATAGCAGCGGCTAATTCTTCTCTAGCAGGCTCCATAAGTGGGCTATGAAATGCACCACCAACGGGTAATAACAAAGCACGTCTTGCGCCAGCTTCTTTTAGTGCCTCACATGCGTTATTTACAGCTTCTATCTCACCGCTAATAACCAATTGCCCGGGGCAGTTGTAGTTTGCAGCAACAACAATCCCAGACTGTGATGCGCAAATATCTTCTACAACTTTATTTTCTAGACCCAGTACAGCGGCCATAGTAGAGGGTGCTGCCTCACATGCTTTTTGCATTGCAAGTGCTCTTTTGTAAACCAATTGTAATCCATCTGTAAAGGCAAGTGTTTTATTGGCAACTAGTGCAGAGATTTCTCCCAAAGAATGACCAGCAACCATATCTGGAGCAAAACTAGTTTCCATAACCTCTGCAGTTATTGCTGAATGTAAGAAAATTGCTGGTTGTGTTACTTTTGTTTGTTTGAGCTCATCGGCAGTGCCTTCAAACATTATTTTAGTGATTTCAAAACCAAGAGTTTGGTTTGCCTTGTCAAAAAGCTCTTTTGCACGTGTAGAGTTTTGGTATAGCTCAAGTCCCATTCCTGTAAACTGAGCCCCTTGTCCTGGAAATATGTATGCTTTCATGTTCTGTTTTTTTGTTTATTACTGCAAAAATAAGATTATTATTTTTATGATATTTAGATGCGATCCCAAGTTTCATAAGTAAAAGCATGTAGGTGTTTCTCATCGATGCCATGGGTTGTCTCTGAGGTTTTTTGCCAATGGCTTGTGTCAATTTCAGGAAAAAAAGTATCTGCTTCAAATGTGCTGTGAACTCTAGTGAGCTCTATTCTGTCTGCCACCTCCATAGATAGATTGTAGATTTCTCCTCCACCAATAATAAATATAGTTTCTTGTGTAGCAGCTTTTACTAGAGCCTGGTCTAAAGAATGCACCACAATGATGTTTTTTTCTTGATCTGTAGTACCTTTTGGAAGGTAAGTTTTATCTCTTGTAATAATTATATGTGTTCTGTTGGGTAGGGGCTTTGGAAAAGACTCAAAGGTCTTACGTCCCATAATAATATAGTGTCCCGTTGTTAAGCTTTTGAAACGTTTAAAGTCATCAGGTAAGTGCCAAATTAAATCATTGTCTTTACCAAGTTCATTTTTTTGCCCTGCGGCTGCTATTATTGTAATCATATCTTTCCTTCAGGTAATGGGTTGGGTTTTGTATGTTTTTGTTCTTGAGAGTGTTGTTCAAACTCATTACTTACTGTTTTTTCAAGTTCCGAAATACGTCTTTCTTGCTTTCGTTTTAATTTTTCTAGTTGATCATCTTCCCATTTTTGCCCCATAAACGTGTGAATTATAAACACATTTAAGGTATGAATAACCAGAACAAAAGCCCAGAAAATAATGGCCCAGAAACACCAACTTTTCATTAAAACTTGGTGCCCTATTTCTAAAACTAGATCTAATATCATAAATAGCATACTACTTGCTATAAACAACACCAAATGCCACATCAAATATTTCTTTTGTTTGATTCTTTTATGAGCATACTGATATTGCTCTCTTGATGTGGCGCTTGAAGATGGTTCGTTTTTATTTTTTGAAAACATAAGAGAGTATTGTAAAGCATCAATAAAACTATATACAATATGGTAAAAATACCTAAATTTGAATACCTAACCTATCTCTTTATGGAAGATTTACACCATCAGTTTCCTGCCACACAACAACAATGCTATCTTGCCACAGCAAGTTCTGGTTTATTGTCTCAGGATCTTTTTAATTGGAGAAAGCAACATGAGCTTGATTTAATCACCAATGGTGCAAATTATCATTCTGGAAAATTAATCATCGAAGACACTAGAACTAGTGTCGCTCGCTTTTTTGATGCCCAAGAAGACCAAGTAGCCTTGGTGCCCAATTTTTCTTATGGTTTTAACGCTGTTTTAGAGGGTTTACCAAAGGGACAGAAGGTGCTAGTGTTGGCCAATGATTACCCTTCTTTGATTTGGCCGTTAGAAATACGAGATTTTAATATGTGTTATGTCTCCATTACAGAAAAACTAGAAGAGACTATTGCCGATGCTTTTTCTAAACACAAACCAGATGTATTTGCTTTTAGTATTGTGCAATGGCTCACGGGAATTAAAATAGATTTCAATTTTTTAAAACAGTTAAAATCTCAATATCCACAGGTTCTTTTTATGGCAGATGGCACTCAATATTTAGGTACAGAACATTTCAGTTTTAAGGATAGCCCGATAGATGTTCTTGGTGGTAGTTGCTACAAATGGTTACTTGCTGGTTTTGGCACTGGTATTATGATGATAAACTCTAAGGCGCAACAAAAGATAGTTTCATCCACCATTGGTTTTAATTCTGCAGCTACTTTTGATAGTAAACTTCTGGATACTCGGTTTGTAAAACATTTTGAGCCAGGTCATCAAGATACCTTTAATTTTGGAACCCTACACCAGGCTATTTTACAGGCAGAGCGGTATGGTATTGATGCAATTTCTAAAAAAATTAGTGCGCTCAGTAGCTATGCGAAAGAGCGTTTTGTTGCCCTTGAGCTGTTAGATGACGCTACTAAAAACAGAAATACACACTCTTCTATATTTAACTTTAAGGCAGATGAACAGATCTTTGAGCATTTAAAATCTCATAAAATAATATGTTCTCCAAGAGGTGGCGGTGTTCGTATTAGTTTTCATTATTACAATACTAAAGAAGACGTAGATACACTTTTTCAAGCAATAAAATTATCTAAGTAGTCTTGGCTGCTAAGAAATATCAATATCTTTGTGTTAGATTAAAATACACATTTTATATATGAAAATTCTAGTTACAGGTGGTTTAGGTTTTATTGGATCTCATGTGGTTGTAAAACTCCAAGAAGAAGGATTTGATGTTGTAATTATAGACAATTTATCAAACTCAGATATTAAAGTGTTGGATGGAATTGTTGCCATTACGGGTATTACCCCAGCCTATGAGCAGTTAGATTTAAGAGAAAAAGCTGTAGTATCTGGTTTTTTTAAGAAGTATGATGATATTGGAGGAGTCATCCATTTTGCTGCATCTAAGGCAGTTGGAGAGAGTGTAGAGAATCCCTTATTGTATTATGAAAACAACATTGGAACCCTAGTGTACTTATTACAAGAATTACAGAAAAAAGAGCAGACCTCTTTTATTTTTAGTTCTTCATGTACTGTCTATGGGCAAGCAGATCAGATGCCAATTACAGAAACAGCCGCTATAAAAAAAGCAGAATCTCCTTACGGAAATACCAAACAAATTGGAGAAGAAATTATACAAGATACTTGCAGAGTAAGCCCAAATATCAAGGCAACAGCTCTGCGTTATTTTAACCCTATTGGAGCCCATCAAAGCGCGCTAATTGGAGAGCTGCCTATTGGGGTTCCTCAAAATTTAGTACCCTTTATAACTCAAACTGCAACAGGGCAACGAGCACAGTTGTCTGTTTTTGGGGATGACTACTCAACACCAGACGGCACGGCAATTAGAGATTATATTCATGTGGTAGATTTAGCACAAGCTCATGTGACAGCTTTAAAAAAATTACTTGAAAATGGCCAAGCAACTAACTTTGATTTTTACAACGTAGGAACAGGAAAGGGGTCTTCTGTATTAGAGGTTATTACTGCTTTTGAATCTGTAACAGGAAAAAAATTAAATTATAAAATCGTAGACCGGCGAGAGGGTGATGTTATACAAGCTTTTGCAGACACAACCAAGGCAAATAATGTATTGGGTTGGAAGGCTGAGCACACTTTAGAGCAAGCCTTGTTATCTGCATGGAAATGGGAAGAAAAACAATAGTCACCGGTTACATTTTACTTTACCTTACGTAGCCCTTACATCTAAGGGCTTTTTTGATACTGGTTTAAAATATTTATCTACACCCCAGGGTTACGTCTTTCTTTTTTGTAGTTATCTTTGCCACATGGAAAATACACCACATAAAGCAGGTTTTGTAAATATAATTGGAAATCCTAATGTGGGTAAGAGCACCCTTATGAATGCTTTTGTGGGAGAACGCTTATCTATTATTACCTCAAAGGCACAAACTACACGTCACAGAATTTTAGGGATTGTCAATGGAGATGATTTCCAGATGTTGCTAAGTGACACACCTGGTATCATTAAACCGGCATATCAGCTGCAAGAAAGCATGATGGATTTTGTAAAATCTGCTTTTGATGATGCAGATGTCTTATTGTACATCGTTGAACTTGGCGAGAAAGAATTAATAGATGAAGCCTTTTTCAGTAAAATAACCAATAGTAAAATACCAGTATTGCTTCTTATAAATAAGATAGATAAAGGAGATGAAACCTCTTTAAAAGAGTCAATGACCCTTTGGCAAGAAAAAGTTCCTAATGCAGAGATTTTTGCTATCTCTGCCCTAGAGAACTTTGGGGTTTCAGAAGTTTTTAAACGCATTATAGATTTACTACCACAATCACCAGCATTTTACCCAAAAGATCAACTTACAGACAAACCCGAACGCTTTTTTGTGAACGAAACCATTAGAGAGAAAATCTTGATGCACTACAAAAAAGAAATTCCCTATAGTGTAGAGATAGAAACCGAAGAATTCTTTGAGGACGAAGATATTATAAGAATTCGAGCGGTTATTATGGTAGAGCGTGATTCTCAAAAAGGAATCATTATTGGACACAAAGGGGAGGCTATAAAGCGCATAGGGGTTGAGTCTAGGAAAGATTTAGAAAAGTTTTTCGGAAAACAAATTCACCTAGAAACCTATGTAAAAGTCAATAAAAACTGGCGTAATAGCGATAGGCAATTACGAAGGTTTGGCTACAATGGCTAAGGATGTGTAAAGCCCAAAATACAAAGGAAATAAAGACTCAATACTTCCTGCCTAATATCAAATCTAAAAGAGTACTTTTGCAGACTAGAAAATTTCAGAAACTATGAGTATTGTTGCTATTGTAGGACGTCCAAACGTAGGGAAGTCTACATTTTTTAATAGATTAATACAACGCCGTGAGGCTATTGTAGACGCCGTAAGTGGTGTCACTAGAGATCGCCATTACGGGAAGAGTGATTGGAACGGTAAAGAGTTTTCGCTCATTGATACAGGAGGATATGTAGTAGGTAGTGATGATATCTTTGAGGCAGAGATTGATAAGCAAGTAGAGCTTGCCATTGATGAGGCAGATGCCATTATCTTTATGGTTGAGGTTGAAAGCGGTGTTACAGGTATGGATGAAGATGTAGCCCAACTGCTTAGAAAAAGCAGAAAACCGGTTTTCCTGGCTGTAAATAAAGTAGATAACTCAAAAAGAGCTCAAGATGCTGTAGAGTTTTATTCTCTAGGATTTGAGCGTTTTTATACTATTTCTAGTATCAATGGTGGTGGAACAGGAGATTTACTAGACGATCTAGTAAAAGCTCTTCCAGAGGCAGTTGAAGCTGATGAGGAAACCTTGCCAAGATTTGCTGTTGTGGGACGTCCAAATGCAGGAAAGTCTTCTTTTATCAATTCCTTAATTGGAGAGGACAGATATATCGTTACCGATATTGCAGGAACAACCCGTGATAGTATCGATACAAGATACAAACGTTTTGGTTTTGAATTTAATCTGGTTGATACTGCAGGAATACGTAAAAAGAGTAAAGTAAAAGAAGATTTAGAATTTTATTCTGTAATGCGTAGTGTAAGAGCTATTGAGCATTGTGATGTTATTATATTAGTTTTTGACGCCTCTCGTGGTTTTGATGGACAGGTACAAAACATCTTTTGGCTTGCCCATAGAAATAATAAAGGTGTTGTTATTTTGGCAAACAAGTGGGATTTAATAGAAAAAGACAATCAAAGCTCTAATGATTTTGAAAAGTATATTAAAAAACAATGTGAGCCTTATACAGATGTGCCAATTGTCTTTATGTCTGTACTTAACAAGCAGCGTATTTATAAGGCCATAGAAACTGCGGTTCAGGTGTATCAAAACCGTACCAAGAAAATTAAAACAAGCACCTTGAATGATACGATGTTGCCAATTATACAGCACACATCACCTCCTCAGTACAAAGGGAAGTATATCAAGATAAAATACATTACTCAATTGCCAACACCTTGGCCAAGTTTTGCGTTTTTCGCCAACTTGCCACAATACGTAAAAGAGCCGTACAAGCGCTTTTTAGAAAATCAATTACGTAAAGAGTTTGATTTTCACGGGGTGCCAGTTACTGTTTTTATACGTAAGAAATAGCACGCAATTGCATTAAAAAACACAATAAAAAAAACCCTAACTGGCTTGTTAGGGTTTTTATTATTTGGAATCAATAAGTTAATCTTTCAGTAAGCTTCTTGAAATTACAATTTTTTGAATTTCACTAGTACCTTCATATATCTGAGTGATTTTAGCATCACGCATCATGCGTTCTACATGGTATTCTTTTACAAAACCATTACCGCCATGAATTTGTACAGCCTCTACAGAGACCTCCATTGCAACTTTACTTGCCTTTAATTTTGCCATAGCGCTAGAGGTGTCATAGTTGTTACCGTTGTCTTTGTCCCAGGCAGATTTGTAAACCAAATAGCGCGCTGCTTCAATCTCTAGGTGCATGTCTGCCAGTTTAAATGCAATGGCTTGATGGTTGCATATTTCTGTGCCAAATGACTTTCTTATTTTAGAATAATCACGAGCCATTTCGAATGCTCCGCCGGCGATACCTAGTGCTTGTGCCGCGATACCAATACGGCCTCCAGAGAGCGTTTTCATGGCAAATTTAAAACCAAATCCGTCTTCACCAATTCTATTTTCTTTTGGCACCTTTACATCATTGAAGTTTAGCGTGTGGGTGTCACTACCTCTAATACCTAATTTATCTTCTTTAGGTCCTATTTCAAAACCATCCCATGTTTTTTCAACAATAAAAGCGTTGATGCCACGGTGTCCTTTTTCTTTGTCTGTCTGGGCAATTACTAAATAGTAATCTGCGCTGCCACCATTTGTGATCCAGTTTTTTGTACCATTTAAAATATAATGATCTCCTTTATCAATAGCTGTAGTTTTTTGCGATGTTGCATCACTTCCTGCCTCTGGTTCACTTAAACAAAATGCTCCTAAGGCTTCTCCAGTAGCTAGTTTTGTTAGGTATTTTTGTTTTTGCTGCTCATTTCCATATTTTTCAATACCATAACAAACCAATGAGTTATTTACAGAAACAATAACAGAACTTGAAGCATCTATCTTGCTTAATTCTTCTACAACAATGGCATAACTTAGGGTGTCCATACCGCCACCGCCGTATTTTGGGTCTACCATCATACCCATAAAACCAAGCTGCCCCATTTTTCTTACTTGCTCTTTAGGAAATTCTTGTTTGTTGTCACGTTCAACAACACCCGGAAGTAATTCTTGTTTTGCAAAATCACGAGCTGCCTCGCGTATCATTAAGTGTTCTTCAGATAGATTGAAATCCATGTATTTTGTTTAAAATTCAATAAAATGATGTGATTGTAAAGATAGTGCTAAAAACATAATTCTCAAAAGCCCAATTGTTGCTAAATGTGTAATTGTTGCTTTTTTGTCTCGATGCTATAAATGGTGTTAATTGTGTTTTAATATTGCTGTTATAAACGCTCTGAAAGTCTTAATATTTTTTACAATCCTGGTTATGTATTGCCTTTTTTTTATGATATTTAGGGTATGAAAAAACAGCGTTATAAAGTGTTGGGTGTAATGAGTGGCACCTCTCTTGATGGTGTTGATTTGGCGCTTTGTTATTTTGATATGCATGAAAAAATAACCTATGAGATGCCCCTTGCAAAAACCATTGCATACTCAAACCACTGGAAGAGTAGGTTACAAAGTGCAGTTGATTTCTCTCCAGAGGAGTTAACTCAACTTGATTTGGGGTATACCAAGTATTTGGGCGGTATTATTAAAACATTTATTGAAGAGAATAACATTAAAGATTTGGATGCTGTATGTAGTCACGGCCATACCGTTTTACACCGGCCCGATCAAGGGATCACATTACAGATTGGTAATTTGGAGCAGATTTCAAAAATTATCAAGCAAACAGTTGTTTGTGATTTCAGGGTTCAGGATTTACTTTTTGGAGGGCAAGGAGCCCCTTTAGTGCCTTTGGGTGATCTATTGCTTTTCTCGCAATATGATTATTGTCTGAATTTGGGTGGGTTTGCAAATGTCTCTAAAGTAAGAAATGGGGTATCTATTGCCTATGATATTTGTCCTGTAAATGTGGTCATGAATCACTATGCTCAAAAATTAGCACACCCCTTTGACTCTGGAGGTGAGCTAGCGAAATCTGGCAAGGTATTGCCCGATGTACTAAAACTTCTAGATGCCTTACCTTATTATAAACTTCCTGCTCCAAAATCTTTAGGTGTAGAATGGGTGCACAGAGAGATAATGCCTATATTAAAAGCCTCACAAGCAAAAGAAGTAGATATTTTAAGAACCTGTGTTACGCATTTTGCAAGCCAAATAGCCAAGCAATTTAACCCTAGTAGTAGCGTGCTAGTTACAGGAGGGGGTACTTATAACAGTTTCTTATTAGAGCAAATAAAAGCCCAGATTAATGTTTCTTTGGTAGTGCCCAGTAAAACACTCATAGAATTTAAAGAGGCTTTAATTTTTGGCCTTTTAGGAGTTTTAAAATTAAGAGATGAGGTAAATTGTTTGTCTAGTGTAACAGGAGCAAGTCACAATCATAGCAGTGGTGTTGTTTTTTTAAATTAAATTTCAACTAGCTTTTATTGTAGTTGTTAAATCTTAAAGTTTTCAAAATCTTAATTTAATTCTCTCTCTTCAAAGTATCTTTGATAAAAACTATATTTAGCGCATGCCCGCATCCAAAGAAAAAAAACCAGATCAAGTAGTCTTTGATCAAAAAACACAAAAGTATAGCGCTTCTTTAACGCCCTATGCAACAAACTTGGGTGCTCCTGCTATTATTCCAGAAGATATCACTTCTTGGAAAAATGCTAATATCCACAAAGTAAACCACCAGTTTAAATCTCAATTTGATGATCTCAAAGCAGAATATGATTTGATGATGAAACAATTTGAGTACAACAATTTAATATACAATGCCAAATTTAGCTTTGAGCCTGTTCTGGGAGAAATCTATTTTCTATATCGTAAAAAAAATGGTGATGTTTGGCTGTCTCTAATTGCGCCCAATGAGTGTAATTGGGATTATGTAGGCACTTTTAGACTCAATAGTGCAAAAATGTGGGAACAGATTGAACACGAAAATTAAAAATTGTATTAATTATAATTTTGAACTTCGTTTACAACTCAGTGTAAATTTTACTAAAAACAAACATATAGCATTTTTCATTTTTTTATCTTTGTCTAAATGTCAAATAGTGTATGTCTTAGCAAATAAATTTAAAGACATTGTTAATACACTAGTTGCTTTAAAATTGTACTTACATACATAATCTAACCTATAAATATTTTTTCATGACACAGCTTTAGCTACGCTTTATTTCTTATACATTTTCTTTACTGGTTCAATGATTGTTCTTGTAGGTAAAAGGAAATGTACCTCAAAAAAGACAATAGAATAAAAAATAAGTCAAAAGCATACACTACTATGAAAGAATTACTCAAAAAATACGAAGAAAAAGAGCCTGAAATTGTTTTTCACTGGAAAGATCCGCAAACAGAGGCAGAGGGCTGGACTGTTATTAATTCACTTCGCGGCGGTGCTGCTGGAGGAGGAACCAGAATGCGTGTAGGTTTAAATGAAAATGAAGTTTTGTCTTTAGCCAAAACCATGGAGGTGAAGTTTACAGTGAGTGGTCCTGCCATTGGTGGCGCCAAATCAGGTATAAATTTCAACCCACATGACCCTCGTAAAAGAGGTGTGCTAGAGCGGTGGTATAAAGCAGTGTCACCCCTTTTAAAATCGTATTATGGTACTGGTGGAGATTTAAACGTAGATGAAATTCACGAAGTTATCCCCATTACAGAACAAAGTGGTGTTTGGCATCCACAAGAAGGTGTCTTTAACGGACATTTCAATCCTACTCAAGCAGATAAAATTAACAGAATTGGACAGTTGCGCCAAGGAGTAATTAAGGTTATTGAAAACACAAGTTACTCTCCAGATGTTTCAAAAAAATATACTGTTGCAGACATGATTACAGGTTTTGGTGTGGCCCAAGCGGTGCATCATTATTACACAATCTATGGAGGTGATGTTAAAGGTAAAAAAGCAATTGTTCAAGGTTTTGGAAATGTAGGAGCGGCGGCTGCCTATTACTTGGCCCAAATGGGAGCTAAAGTAGTAGGAATAATTGATCGTGTTGGCGGTGTTATTAATCCAGATGGGTTCTCTTTTGAGCAAATTACAGATTTATACCACCAAAAAGACGGGAATACTTTAGTGGCAGATAACATGCTTTCTTTTGAGCAAATGAACGAGCAAATTTGGACACTAGAATGTGATATTTTTGCACCTTGTGCAGCCTCTAGATTGATAACCAAAGACCAAATTTCAAGTATGATAGAAAATGGGCTTGAAGTTATATCTTGCGGCGCAAACGTGCCTTTTGCAGATAAAGAGATTTTCTTTGGAAGCATCATGGAATACACAGATCAGCGTGTTTCTTTAATTCCAGATTTTATTAGTAATTGTGGTATGGCACGTGTGTTTGCTTATTTTATGGAGCGTAAGGTGCAAATGACAGATCAGGCCATTTTTAATGATACTTCACAAACCATCAAGAAGGCCATTGAAGACACTTACAGCGCTAATAATAGCAAAACCAATATCAGTAAAACTGCTTTTGAAATCGCTCTAAAACAATTAGTTTAATTACCATACAGTACACTATTTATGACGTCACTCATTATTTTGATATTTGTAATTGGTTATTTATCAATAACCCTAGAACATCCTTTAAAACTAGATAAGACAGTCCCTGCACTTTTAATGGCTGCGCTTATTTGGGGTGTGCTCGCAGTAGGTTTTCATGCGGGTTGGTTTGATGTTATAGACACCTATGACAATGTTTTTAATTTTGCCTTGGGCGGTGAGCAAGCCGAACACGGTTTTGAAAATACCTTATTGCATCATTTAGGAAAAACAGCAGAGATTTTAATTTTCTTAATTGGAGCAATGACCATTGTTGAGATTATTGATTTACATCGCGGTTTTGAAATCCTAAAAAGTGCTGTACGCACCAAAAGCAAAAAAAGATTATTATGGATTATTGGAATTTTAGCCTTTATTCTTTCTGCGATTATTGATAATTTAACAGCTACCATTGTTCTAGTTACCCTATTGCGTAAATTAATTATTCAGCGCGAGGAACGTTTATGGTTTGCGGCCATGGTTGTAATTGCCGCTAATGCTGGTGGAGCATGGTCTCCTATAGGAGATGTAACTACAACCATGTTGTGGATTGCCAAGAATGTGACTGCTTTAGGTCTTATAAAATATGTAGTAATTCCTTCTGTAATTTGTTTTGTAATCCCTTTTAGTATTGCTTCTTATTTACCTGCCTTCAGGGGTGAGATAGAAGTAGAGCTGGATCAAGACACAGATTCTGGAAGACTGTTAAGTAGTAAAAAGATGCTCTTTTTAGGTCTAGCAATGATTGTGTCTGTACCTATTTTTAAAACACTCACCCATTTGCCTCCTTATATAGGCATGATGTTAGCCCTAGGGGTTGTTTGGTTAGTTTCAGAATACATACACCCAGAAGAAGATTTTAGTAAAGAAAGACGCCATCTGTACTCTGCCCACAAGGCATTATCTCGCATTGAAATTTCTAGTATTTTATTTTTCTTAGGTATCCTTATGGCAGTTGCTGGACTAGAGAGTTTGGTGTATGGTGTTGCCGAGAATGGAGACCCTGTAGGTACTTTACGTTATTTAGCTGAAATTTTAAATGGAGCAATACCCTCTCAAGACATTGTGGTAATGTTATTAGGGGTTTTATCTGCCATTATAGATAATGTTCCACTAGTTGCAGCATCTATGGGAATGTACACCGCCCAGACAGATAGTCTGCTTTGGCACTTCATTGCTTTTTCTGCTGGTACAGGAGGAAGTATGCTTATTATTGGTTCTGCAGCAGGTGTAGCCGCTATGGGTATGGAACGCATCGATTTTATTTGGTATCTTAAAAAGATATCTTGGTTGGCCTTTATTGGGTTTGCTGCAGGTTCTATAGCATTTATAATCCTCACAGGAGGTACTTCAGGGTTATAGATTCACTAGAATTCTTTTCTAGTTGTTTTATAAAATCAGTCCACAAAAAAAAGCATTTGAAAAAATGCTTTTTTTTAGATTTTATGAAAACAAGAAATTCTAATTAGCGCTATCCTTTTTGTTGTTAATGTTTCTTTTTAGCGGAGATATTATTTCAATCTCTTACTTTATGTTTCATTTACACCTAAAGATCTTCGCAACTGCTAGTGCAGTTTGTATTATCATTTGGTTGCTTTGGGGACTTAAATATAATCAAAACACTCAATTAAACCGATAGAATACATATTTATTCGATGAAATACACTAAATTTTAACATTTGACCTTGTTTTAAAGCAGAAATATGTTTTTTTAAGATTGTTTTATTTTTTCTGTTTTTAAAATCGCTCTGTTTTTGTGCTTTCATTTGTTCAAAAAAAGTAGAGACTTTTAGGTATCTTTAACGTTAAAATATATTCTATTGAAAAAGTTATTTATAGGTGCTATTGCACTATCGTTTTTTGCCTGTACTAACCAAACAAAAACTATTTTGGCAGAGGTTGATCAAACCACGCCACATGATTTTATGTTCATGCAACGCGCGTATCCTAGCGGGCAATTAAATAGAAGTGCCTTTAGAGAAGCAGTTCAGTGGAAAAAGAAAAATAGTTCTCAAGATAAGGCAGTCTCTGAGTTATGGGAATTTGTGGGGCCATTAAATACAGGTGGTAGAATAACAGATGTAGAAATTCCCTTAAATGACACTAATACCTATTATGTAGGTACTGCCTCTGGTGGTATTTTTAAGACAATAGATGGCGGTGCTACATTCAATCCTATTTTTGATGACCAAGAAATACTCTCTATTGGCGATATGCAGCTTTCAAAAATCAATCCAAACACCATATGGGTTGGAACGGGAGAGGTAAATGCAGGAGGAGGCTCTTTGGCTTATGATGGTGATGGTGTGTACCGATCTACAGATGCTGGAATGTCCTGGGAGTCTCGAGGATTACCTAACGTGGGTAGTATAGGAAAGGTACTTATTGATCCTAATGATGACAATACCATTTTTGTTGGAGCTATGGGCCCTTTGTTTAAAAATGATCCCAGTAGAGGGGTTTATAAAACCACGGATGGTGGCGCCTCCTGGAATCAAGTATTATTTATAAGTGATAAAACGGGCGTTATAGACATGGCCATACATCCTACCAATGGAGCTATTGTTTATGCCGCCGCTTGGCAGCGAGAACGAAGACCAAATAATAGAATTTACGGTGGTGAAGAGTCTGGTCTTTACAAGTCTATAGATGGTGGTTTAACCTGGACACAGATGACAAGTGGCCTGCCATCGCAAGGTGCTCAAAAAGGGCGTATTAGTATTACTATTTCTGAGTCTAATCCAGCTGTTTTATATGCTAGATATGCAGATGCATTAGGTAATATCCAGGGAGTGTACCGTTCTTCAGATGGCGGAGAATCCTGGGAAACCCGTAATTCAAGCCAATTAACAAATGTAGGATTCCACTGGTGGTTTCGGGGTATTTATGTAGATCCTACCAATGAGAATATTATTTATAATGTAGATTTTAGGGTGCAAAAATCTACAGATGGAGGACAGAGTTGGAGTAACTCTTTTTCTAATGTACATGTAGATCAACACGCTATGGCATTTTCTCCAAACAATCCACAAAACATATTATTGGGTAACGATGGAGGTTTATATGAAAGTCAAAATGGGGGAAACACCTCTTTGAAATATACAACACTCCCCATTACACAGTTGTATAGGTTTCATGTAGATGCCCAAGACGATAGTAAGATATATGCTGGCGCACAAGACAATAACACCATACGCACCACCACTGGAGATACAGATAATTGGAATCCTATTTATGGTGGTGATGGCTTCCAGCCACTTGTGGATCCAAACAACACCAATGTAATATATGCTTTATCACAGCGGGGTAATTTGGGTAAATCTATAAACGACGGTGCTTCTTTCTCTGGCGCCATGAGTGGTATTTCAAATAGTGACAGAAAAAATTGGGATACACCAATAGCCTTCGATCCTTCAGATTCTCAAACCCTCTATTATGGAGCAAATCGCTTGTATAAAACGACAAATGCAGCTGGGAATTGGTCTGTAATAAGTCCAGACCTAACCGATGGACCTTATGAGGGTAATTTAACCTTTGGAACCATAATTAGCATAAGTGTTTCAGCTATAGACAGCAATGTTATATTCGTAGGAACAGATGATGGTAATCTCTGGACTACCGACAACGGAGGTGCGTTTTGGTCTAATATTTCGGCCAGCTTGCCAAATAGATGGGTAACAAGTGTTCTTGCAGATCCAGATGATGTAAATACCGTGTATGCTACCTACTCTGGGTATCGTTTTGGAGAAAATCTAGGACATGTTTTTAAAAGCGAAAACAGCGGAGCTACCTGGGAGGACATCTCTGGAGGGATTCCTGATATTC
>Ga0206126_10003328_pt1 | contig 16401 bp, 16 predicted proteins | sample Helgoland_Spring_5_FD_148621 | JGI IMG/M metagenome (GOLD analysis project Ga0206126, IMG submission 148621) | Pelagic subsurface seawater microbial communities from Kabeltonne, Helgoland, North Sea - Helgoland_Spring_Bloom_20160412_1 | ecosystem: Environmental > Aquatic > Marine > Epipelagic ...
AATCAGATTGACAATCAGATTTCTAAAATTTTAGGAATTGCTTCCTGATTTCTAAAATTTTAGGAATTGACAATCAGATTGACAATCAGATTTCTAAAATTTTAGGAATTGACAACCAGATTTCTAAAATTTTAGGAATTGACAATCAGATTGACAATCAGATTTCTAAAATTTTAGGAATTGACAACCAGATTTCTAAAATTTTAGGAATTGTCTGAGTTTCTAAAATTTTAGGAATTGCTTCCAGATTTCTAAAATTTTAGGAATTGACTCCGTTCTAAAATTTTAGGAATTGACCACTTTTTAAATTTTTAGTAAAGACAGTAGACTTCAAGTTTTGTTCTGTTGTTTGTTGTTGTTTTGTTGCCACTGTGTTCGTTAGTTTGTTAAATATAAAGTAAGCAAAAACTACTGCAAATGAAACGATCATGGTATAGCCAGTGAAAATGGCAATCACACTTATAATGAATCGGGACGCGGTTTTGTTAAAATTAAAGATCATGGTTTGACCACCACATTTCTAAAATAATCATAAAAAAGAAAGTCAAAAAAATAAAGTCTTTTTTATATTTATTTTTTACTTGGGTACAATTGAAATGATTGCAAGGCACATAGTGCTAGGTCCATACTACTGTCATAATATTTTGTTAGTGCCACTTTACTACACTGTGGCCCTCCGCAATGGTCATGATTGGCCAATTCCGACTTTCGCTCGGGGTATGCAGTATTCCAACGTCCCAGAGGAACGGGTTGGTGTTTTTTTAAAATCTTGGGGACGAATCGACGCATTTTTGTTTTGTTTGACACGCGTTGGTTTAATACTCTCTTATGACAATACTCTCTTATGACAAACATATGTAAATTTCGAAAATTAATTTTAGGAATTGTTTTTGGTCCCATAACCCAGATTTCAGTATAAAAACACTAGTTACCAAAAATACAACATTCAGTATGTAAAAACATTAGTTACCAAAAATATAACATTTCAGTATGTAAAAACACTAATTATAATTGACAACTGAATTTCTAAAATTTTAGGAATGGACAACCGAATTTCTAAAATTTTAGGAAAACAAGATTTCTAAAATTTTAGGAATTGTCAACCAAATTTCTAAAATTTTAGGAATGGACAACCGAATTTCTAAAATTTTAGGAATTGTCTGAGTTTCTAAAATTTTAGGAATGGACAACCGAATTCCTAAAATTTTAGGAATGGCCACTCCAGATTCTAAAATTTTAGGAATTGTCTGAGTTTCTAAAATTTTAGGAATGGACAACCGAATTTCTAAAAATTTAGGAATTGACGATTTCTAAAATTTTAGGAATTGCCACTCCAGACACGACAATGTGAAAATACACTATAAATACATATGGTATCAAAAAAGCTATGTTTCAAAAATTAGTGGTATTGATTAGTGTAGTTGCAACAGCATTTGGCCAACCTGTATCACTGCAACATCAAAAGTTGTTAACGAGTGACTTCGCTGAGGACTTCACTGGTGGGGCTGATGACTTTTACAGTGAGTGTGATAGTGAAACTGACCAGTGTGACACAGGGTATGTATGTGTTAACGGTAATTGCGATGATGTGGATGAGTGTATGGCTGGAACTGACAATTGTGGTACACGCTACACATGCTCTAACATGGATGGTGGCTTTACTTGTATAGCTCGGAGACAGCTGTCAGGCAATAGATTACGAAATTTTATAGTTGTGATAATAATCAACTTAACGATTTGTGCAGTTTGTTTCTACTGTGCTTGTCAAACAGCACCCAAAAACAGATCCGACAAAGCCCTATCTGTACACACAACGCTATATTTTTGAACGATTACTTAACTTCCACCATTGTTTCTTTGTACTGCTGCTGCAAACACTATGATGACTAGGGCTGCCTTGGCGAACAACGAACAAAAAATATAGGCCGCCTCAAATCGCAATGAAAAGTACAAATCGTCTTTGGAGACTCGTCGCATGCATTCGCGACACGATGCATTGCTGTAGTACATGAATTGCACTATGTTGACTAAAGGGAACGTCAAAAAGCATCCAAGGATAACGACATTGAGGATGGTGACAAAACCAAAGAGCTGCTGCATCAGGTCGGCCGTTTCACTGGCTTCATCAAGCCATGGTTCGACTGTTTTCTGGTAAATATCCCATAGTTGCCAAAATTGAAAGACAAAGACGGCTCCTGATACGGCCCAAGCCCATGCACGAATGGCCCAGGGCCTTGGTGTGAAATCAACGGACAGGCCCAGCGTAATCCATTCGATGACACCGCCAAACACATTGACGGTACACATGAGGAGGGCGTTGGCCAGCAATAAGTACAAATCTGTGACGCGAGTCAGAGCAAGAACGATGACGAACATGATGGAAGCTGTCAGCGAATATTCGAGGTATCTGAGTGGTTGGGTATTTCGTGTAAGCCAGTATTCGTATGCGTCGCGTGTGGGCCACGCAATCAGCGTGTGTGAGAGGGATGTCAGCAGACAAAAGGCAAAGATGAGTGTCCACAGTTGCCACTCGTCGGTCAGTACGTATTCTGTTTCGAAGGGTGGCATAATACTGTCCGGCGCATTGGAATCTTCGGAAATGACTTCGTAGTTGTAGTTTTCGATGAGGTCTATTTTCAAACTACCATCGTAATGGTCGCGAATGCATTTGAACCATTTGAAGACGTCTTCGTAGGTTTCGTTGTTGCAGGTGGTGGTATTGAATGGAAAGGGAATGGGACTGGGCACGATGGGTAGGGAGCGAGTGACAACGATTTGAAAGGTGCTGTTGCCACCTATTCCGACGGCCAAAATCATGATGGCCAGTAGGGCGTGCAAGACGGCGGCGGCCACATTGATGCGCCAAAGGCTGTCGAATCCGTCTGACGAGCCACATCCAACGAGTGGTTTGGGTTTGGGTTTAGTTTCTGATTGTTTCAGTAGACCTTCGCTGACATTAAAGTTGAGACGTTGAAGGCGTTCTGTCATTTCATACAAAGAGTTGAACAGTTATATAGGTGTTTTTCACTATATAAGTCATGTCGTGCTTTGTTATATGGAAATCTTGCCAACACTTGATTTCGAGGCCATCGCCGATAATAATGGCATGATGGACGCGGACGACGACCCTGGTGAGTTTGTGCCGTGTCACTTTTCGGACGACGAGGAGGAGGTCCACGACGACGGCTGTAAGTGTGCCTTGTGTCAGTATGGTGATGGGGGGTCGGGCGAAGCACATTCCGTGATTCAACGAATGCAAGAAATTGATTCCCAATTGGTGGGCAAGGTGCGCGACGATGAAATTTATTCGCTGCAGGCGGATTTGTACAGAACACATGTGAAAGAACCTTTACAAAGGCAAGGCATTGATGCGCCTGACGTGACGGCGGAGACGTGTCGGTCTCACTTTTCAAAACACAGAATGAACATGAAGCGGATGGTAGGGTCAGAGATATCCTTTGTCAACGCCATGCAAAAACACGTACGTCGCGAGAATATTTTATCGAGAAATAACGTGACGGGGAGGACAAAGGTAGACAATGGAGCAATTAAGCAGTGGATAGCGCTGTCAAAGCATAAATTAGACCTTATTAAGTATTATAAGGGTCCTTTGAGCAAGGAAAAGGCATCAAAGACACAGTCGATTAAGCCGTATAGTTTTTCGTAAATCCAATTTTAACAACATGATTTTAGTTCTTCCTCCTCTTTAGTGGTATGACAGTATAAATAGGGTTAATTTTGTTTCAATAAAATGGCTTCCATCGCATCGTTCAGTGGCAAACCAACCTTGGGAAATGTAAACTCTTCCCCACCCTTTTCCTTCAAAGCGTCGTCGGATGTCCGTGGAGACTACGGATCTAGACCCACAGTGTCCGCTTTGCAGAACCCAACGTTGCACAATAGCGTTCCTGAAACGATGGTCAACTCTACGGCCCGTGCTCCTTTGTTTGTGCGTCCGTTTACTCGTGGTTATGAAAAGCAGTACTCGGAAGGCGATATTCTGTTTGTGAAGCGCGGCGACGAGCGTGCTGCCCGCCAGCATTTTGTGGTTGCGAATTTGCCCGTCCTTAATTACATGTTAAGAACGGAGAAGGATGGCGACAACCTCAAGTATCGTGATACGAGAAGCGTCAGAGGCGGATCCTCCGCAATTGACAAAATTCTCGAGGACTGGAATTACTTTGGCATTCTGAACAACGACATGGATACTGGCAGCAAATGGCAGCGTCTGTTGAATGTCAATGTGCGCGGTCGTTCGCGCGTCGCCCGTCTTTGGTCACCCGAAAAAAAGAACCATCTTCGTAAGGGAGACCAAGTTTGGATTTCGTTCGTTAAACGCAGAGGCTCTGCTGCAGTTCAAAATTTTCTGAATCCAAATGGGATTCGCGAAGCTCACCCAAAAGACACTGAATTTTTCGAGGCTGTGCCGACCATGGATTGCTGTGACGACTTTAAACATGCCTCAATGTCTTTTCCCGTCGGAATCGTATCCCAAGTTACACTGAAGAAGCCAAGTTCTTCCTCTTTAACAACGGCCAGATATGTGACAGAGACCTGTAAATCTTTAGAACGCATCGAGGTGCTCATGCGTATATAAACAAAAATGCCGTATATAAATCGCTTCGTTTTTATAAATCAGTATGTCGTATTCGAATGCCAAACGTCGCCGAATCAAACCTTTTGCTCGTCCAACCTCTTTTGATATTAATGTTCAATATGACATCCGCCATTATCAACAAACCAAGTATGGCAATGTTGTTGACCCGTATTTCCCCGCCGTTGGAACAGACGAGGCCTTCAAGGTGTGCGAGGGAGAAGTCTTGATGCAGCAAAAAAAACCAAGCGTTCGTCGTTATGGCGACCACCAGATGCATGTCTTTTCATTTGCCAATGGTCTCAAAGATGGAGGCAACAGGGGTAGAGGCACCATGGTGCTTAACGCTTCTACTCCGGCAAATCGCCAGCCAACAAAGGCTGCTATCCTAGCAGGCCTCCGCTACGCCGGCGTCGCAGTGACCGAGTTCACGCCCGAAAAGGATGTCTTCGAACAGGGTTTCGTGATGACAATGGGTGGTCTTAACACTCTGTTCAACAATGGCGCATCAACCATCTATCCAGGTGACCTAATTTGTGCCGATATCCCTAATCCTGCAGATGCAGGTGTGCGCAAAAACCGTGGCCTTCAGACGGGTGTCCCACACGATAAGCTCCAATTCATTGTCACGCCGTTTCGTCGCCTGGCAGGGGACGTTGGCCCAGAATTGGCGTCGAAGTTTATCATGGGCACGGCCCTCTCGTATTCGCGTCCCGGCAATCCAGTTGATGTCGTTCTCCACAAGAGTCGTGGTTTTACGTACACAACGGATGAGGGATTGATCGTGGATGAAGTGGATGACCTGAAAAATCAGATTGTCATGCTTACGGCGGAACTTAGGGCAACTCGGGCGGAACTTAGGGCAACTCAAGGAGCAGCAGCACGTCCCGAGATTGACGATGATTATTTACAACGAAAGCCAACGCCGACATTAGCCGCGGCTGAATCCAAAAAACCAAGGGTCAAGGCCGTGAAAAAAAAACCCGATAAGAACTAAACAAATAATTTATATTATAAATAGGACTCGTTTTCATTTTAAAAGTATGTCTAAGTGTACTTTGTGTTCGACTCTTGTCAGTTCCAATAATAAAGCCGTTTTTGAATGCGGCCATGTGTTTCATTTAGATTGTGTTCTACAGTTGCCATATTCCACTACTTGTTCTACTTGTAAGCCTGTGATTGACTTATTACCCGATTTAGGTGCGGATAGGGCTGTAGCGATGGCGGCGGATGTCGCCTCAAGAATTGAACAGCATCGTTTGAAGAATGCACAGCCGTTAACATTGTTGCAAAACATAGGGCGTATGATTACACCGTTGACACCCAAGGCGCACACGTTGCGTGCCAACATTAAGCATCACAAAAAGTTATCCGTGATACGAGATTTGGGTTTTGGGCCTGATGACGCTGTCCGAGAACGGATACCGTGGTCGGAAGTGTATTCGACCTACAATGGGAAAGACATGTTGGACTTTGGTTTTAGGTGGGACCACATGGTGGAGATGGGTATTTTACCGACACATTTGAATGCTTTTACATGGACTCAACAAAAACATCAATTGAAACTAGATGCGAAAAAAATGTTAAAAATGCGCATCACCATTTCGGAGTTGGCTGGCCTTAAACTGACAACCCATCAGTTAATTGAGTTGGGCTTTACTTGGCCCATTTTAACACAAATGGGTGCCAATGTGTCGACGTGGCGCAATTTTAATTTTGACTTGCTTGATATCAAACGCAACTGGTCACCGACATTGGCCCAGTTGGTGTCGGCGGGCTTTTACGACAAGGAGCGCGTGCAACAAGCTGGTTGGCCCATTGATGATATCTTGCAGCATTTGCCGGTGATGACGGAGAGAATTTGTGGGCGTTCTTTACGACTTGCGTTTTAGAATGAATGTTCCAACGAGGAAAAGAAGGGCAATTGCACAAATACTGAGATATGTGAATTCTTCTGTGGACATTTGTGTGTTTTCGGATGTGGCCGGTGCGGTAGTGAAAATGCGAGGCTGTGACCATGAAGGAGCGGTGGGAGCAATACCAATTGTCGACATGAATACTAATAAATTCATATTTTAAATACGATGTATATTATGATTTTGGATTTTTCCGAGCTGATATTTTTTTTTGTTGTTGTTCGAGTACATTTCTTGGTATGGGTTGTTCGTATTGCCGCAACCACGGTTTGTAACACGAGTTACAGATTGCCAATGATTCGGTGGTGTCATCTTCTGCTCTGGCTGTAATGGTGGTCCATGAATCTTTGCCTCTGTATGTGTTACACATGAAGCAACTGACATTGGTATAGAGTGTGCCTTCCTTGAGACACTCACCACAAGTAAATCCGTGGTGGTCATAGTGTGAGGTTTGAAACGTCGTTGGATTTCCACATGACGGACAGAATAGATAAAGATTGCCGTAAAACTGAAAGAGACATCCAAGCATATTGAATTTGACACATTCTGTCTGTGCACACAGTTCGTTTTGAATTGTTTTTCTTCTTGTTTTCCAATCTTTTTTGGCGCGTCGCTTGCGGTGTTCTTCCAGTTCTACACCATCTAGAAAGGATTCGAGTGCGATACGCTTTCTTTTTTTGGTGTCTGTTTTTTCACTGCGCCGACCACAGTAACATTTGAGTGTTTCGTCGTCCACGATGATTTTGTGGTGTCCATTGGCAAAGAGGTTGCTACATTTTGCGTCCTTTTTGATGGTAAACCCTTTAAATGTGTTGCATGAGAGACAAATGTAAACTTGTCCGACATGGTCTTCGATAGGGTCTGATGCATTGAGTCCATAGCGTCGGCGTAGCGCTACACACTGTGCATCATAATAATGTTTTGGCAGCTTAAAGATGCGTATGTCGTGATGGTTTTGTTGAAAGGCATAAAACAATTCGCGTATACATTCGAAGTCGTGTCTCGAAGAATTTTGTAATAACTTTCGTAGATCGGTGCGGTACGTATTTTGTTGGTAGTGTTGATACATGTTTTCAATTGCATCAATCGACGACTGTTTGACATTAAAGTATTGCAACCAGTCAATTCGAACTTTGCCCCGCTCAACGCGTTGGGTCATTTTCCGCATCAATAAAATGTACTCCAACGGAAAAGCAATGTGAGGATTGCTCTGTTGCGCTGTCTCGTCGATGCGCTCACAAATGTGAATCACTGTCTGCGTAAACGTCTGCCTTTGTGGCCGAAACAAATTGCCCAGCTGTTGCTTGTTGACCTGCATTAACGTAGATTCGACTTGAGACAACCACTCTGCAATGACATTCGAACGACACACGTTGGGCTGGATGGACAAACGCACGTTATCCATGGCCGAATGGACTGTTTTCTCAAAGGTGTGCCACTTGTAGGTTCGACATAATTCTTCGTACAGAGCTGGAATCATGCCCATCGAAAAAGTCAGAAATTCTTTAATGATATAAAACAATAGATGCTGGTACATGGCAAAGAGCCACTCTTGCATTTGCATACGATTTGGTTTCATATAGACAAAACGACGAAGAATCTGCTTGCGCGCCTGCCAATTCAAACGGACCTTGGAGTGTTGATACATACCCAATAAAGAGCACAACAAAGCCGAGCGCATAAACTCATGCACTAAATCATCAGTCTGACAATAATTGGCAATGATTTCGCGCAAATTGCGTATTTGACACCGTTGTGGAAGTGCCTTGCACATGAGATGTACGATGGGCTGCATCTTTGGTTTGTTTTCGTTCCAAAAGGAGCATAACAGTTGCAAATTGATGATGTCTGGCAAGTTGCCCTCTTGCAGGACATCTTGTGTTTTGGGTTGATATTTATGAAACGATGTTTTGATAGTTTTTTCCGTTGCGTCTTCCACGGCACACATGAGAGGTACGTGCGCGTCGTAATAGATATGGAGACAAAAGCTAATGTAATCGGGAAGACCTGTTGTCGATATCAAGTCAATTGAAAAATTCACAATGGACATAAGGGCATGCACCCATGGATGGTCCTTTAGTGTGGGTTCCCACTTCTTGGCATCCGTGTATTCAGTAAAGGTTTGCAGTCGGTCCCAAAAAGTCCCCATAAACAACCATTCATAATTGGAACCAGAAAAAAAATTGAGTAGTGTTTGTTCAGGCAAGTCGGCAAACACACCGTCATCATACTCATATGGTGAAATACGCCCGAGCATTACTCCCCGGGCGTTGGCGTTAAAAAATGCATTTCTTGACCTGGGTATTTCATACGCCATTGTTCATAATGGCGCACGCCGTCTACCACTTTGAGACGGTACGCATTTCGGAGGTGTAACACCACAGGGTCCAACAGTCCCTGAAAAATACAATGACTAGACAAAATACAGTCCTCCAGACAATACTCGCCTTCTTCTCCCACAATATTTCGGTAGTCTTGGAGAACCACATTGTTCTTGACGCCCATACCATCGGCGCGAATATTAATAAAAGCACGGGCGATTTCAGAGCGTTTGCACATAAGACACAGGCGTCCTTCGCATGGTAATTTGCCTGTTCTATTGTATTCCTCCTCTTCAGTCGGCAGCAAGAATTCGCGCAAGACAAATGTATTTTCACGAATCTGTGGCAAGTGCATGCCTTGGCATTGGTCGGCCATAATGCAGGGCCGTTCTTTGCCAACAGGTTCGCGTAGATACTGTTCTTCATACGCGCGACGGACAACTTGAATAGAACAACGGACATGTTCTTTATGCTTAATGTCCTCAGGGGACAGTGTATCACACGGGTCTTGTTGCAGCAACGCCCGGACATAGGGAAAATCATACGGACGTAAATGGGACAAATCCGTACGGTGCCAGAAATCTTGATTGCGCTGATTGAAAAAAGAAGTCTCCGCTACCATCAATGTGGTAGACGGTGGCGGTGCAGGAGCTTCCATTTGAAGAATATCGGGTGTCGTATCTTCCGCGAAAGATTCAGACTGAGGAAGCGACGAAAACGTCACAACATCGGTTCTTTGTTTTTTGGCTTGTGGCTCACTGCCCAATTCAAATTGATTCCAGTGTTCAGACATACTATATAAGTCTTGAAAAAATACTTATATAGTTATTTTTGATCAATTGGTTCGGATTTGGATTTTCACATATAGTCTACGAAAAGTCAAACAAAACATATTTATATTATATTACTTTCAAGAATGAGAATATTCTTTGTGTTATCGGCCAGTCTATGGGCATGGCTTGTGGGCAGAGCCATCGCATTTGGTCCGAATGCCAGAGGTCTCTGCTGGCACCCCAACATGCATGCAGACTCGTGGTACAGACTAACACACAATCCATACAACATACCCCATAAATACTTTCCAGTAATGTCCTTTGTCTTTGCAACACTTGCCGTACCAGCACTGTTTGTATCCAGCGATATCATTCACATAACAACTGTCTTCAAACTCGTCTCAGAACATGCATATATTCCCATGTTTGTTGCACACATACACTCTGACATTGTTCTCACCATATGGACCATCTTCAATATAGTGGCTTCAGTCGGCTCTATTCTTCTATTCAATGTTCAACAATCCACATGGGCAACCATTGCTATTATAACCACACTCATTGCCACTGCACTGCACGCCTGGTTTCTGGCTATTGAATTCTACCTCTTGTTTAACAAATACACAGTCCAACAGGAACAAGTCTATGAACCACGACAACCAAGAATCGTCTGACCAACAGATTTCGAACAGTTGAGGACAACCAAATTTCGAAAAGTTTAGGACAACTTCCTAAAATTTTAGGCCAGTTCCCCCCAACATACAATTGTCCGGAATTTCTAAAAGTTTAGGCCAACATAAGTAAAATTGTCATACTGAATGTATATAAGTTTTTCTGCTATAATTCTAATAGAATTTATGGCCCATAACCCAACATGAGTAAAATATAATAGACAACTGAATTTCTAAAATTTTAGGAATTGACTGAGTTTCTAAAATTTTAGGAATTGTCTGAGTTTCTAAAATTTTAGGAATTGACAACCAGATTTCTAAAATTTTAGGAATTGACTGAGTTTCTAAAATTTTAGGAATTGACTCCGTTCTAAAATTTTAGGAATTGACAACCGAATTTCTAAAATTTTAGGACAACCGAATTTCTAAAATTTTAGGACAACCGAATTTCTAAAAGTTTAGGAATTGACAACCGAATTTCTGAATCTTGTTTGACTTTATAATGTGGAATTGTCGATTTCTAAAATTTTAGGAACAAGTCCTCAAAGTTTTCTGAGTTCTCATGCAATTGTCAACTATATCTTCTTATGTTTTGGGTTGCAGAGGTAGAAAATGTTAGTATAAATAGACCCCTTTACGCATCCAACATGTACCGGCAATTTATACCGGCAGAGCCAGGAGACAAAAAACCAAAGACAAACAACGCAAACAATCTCGTGCGTTTGTTGACCGGCAACATAACTCATCATGTCAGACAAAAAATAGTCGCTTTACTGGGCAAAGACATCGCGTCCATCATGATGACATGTAAAGCTCTGGCTGAGCAGAAAGACCTGTGGACAACACCTGCATCAAAGCAGGAACTCCGTACATGGCTTGAGGAGTACTGTCAAGGTGTGAAGGACCACGGCGAACCCAACACGTGGAACGTCACCAGCGTGACGGACATGTCGGAGCTGTTTCAAGGACTGACGACGTTTAACGAAGCAATTGACCAGTGGGACACGGCGCAGGTGACGGACATGAGTGGCATGTTTATGGGTGCCACAACGTTCAATCAGCCGCTGACGTTCGACACAGCACAGGTGACGAATATGAGTTCCATGTTTGAGGAAGCCACATCGTTCGATCAACCGCTGACGTTTGACACAGCGCAGGTGACGGACATGAGTGGCATGTTTTATAAAGCCAGAGCGTTCAATCAGCCGCTGACGTTTGACACAGCGCAGGTGACGAACATGGAATCCATGTTTCAGGGAGCCAAAACGTTCAATCAGTCGCTGACGTTCGACACAGAGCAGGTGACGAATATGGCTTTCATGTTTTATTTAGCCAAAGCGTTCAATCAGCCGCTGACGTTCGACACAGCGCAGGTGACGAATATGAGTGGCATGTTTGATGGTGCCACAGCGTTCAATCAGCCGCTGACGTTCGACACATCGCAGGTGACGGATATGTGTTTCATGTTTTCTTATACCACAGCGTTCAATCAGCCGATCACATTCGACACATCACAGGTGACGGATATGCGGGACATGTTTGCTCATGCCACAACGTTCAATCAGCCGCTGACGTTCGACACGTCCAAGGTGACGAACATGCGTGAAATGTTTGCTTATGCCAGAGCGTTCAATCAGCCGCTGACGTTCGACACATCGCAGGTGACGGATATGGGTTTCATGTTCGGTAATGCCACCGCGATGATTTATCCCAAACCAGTCAAACGTCCAAAGCCCACAACAAAGCAGGAACTCCGTACATGGCTTGATGAGTACTGTCAAGGTGTGAAGGACCACGGCGAACCCAACACGTGGAACGTCACCAGCGTGACGGACATGTCGGAGCTGTTTCGAGGACTGACGACGTTTAACGAACCAATTGACCAGTGGGACACGTCCAAGGTGACGGCTATGTATGGCATGTTTTGGAATGCCAGAGCGTTCGATCAGCCGCTGACGTTTAACACGTCTCAGGTGACGAACATGGGTGGCATGTTTAGGGATGCCACAACGTTCAATCAGCCACTGACGTTCGACACATCCAAGGTGACGGCTATGACTGCCATGTTTTTACGTGCCAGAGCGTTCGATCAGAGGCTGCCGTTCGACACGTCGCAGGTGACGGATATGAGTGGCATGTTTTTAGATGCCACAGCGTTCAATCAGCCGCTGCCGTTCGACACGTCCAAGGTGACGATTATGGAGGGCATGTTTTTTGGTGCCACAACGTTCAATCAGCCGCTGACGTTCGACACGTCTCAGGTGACGACTATGAGTGGCCTGTTTTGGAATGCCACAGCGTTCAATCAGCCGCTGACGTTCGACACGTCCAAGGTGACGATTATGGCGAACATGTTTCAGGAAGCCACAGCGTTCAATCAGCCGCTGACGTTCGACACGTCCAAGGTGACGACTATGGCTCGCATGTTTGATGGTGCCTACGCGTTCAATCAGCCGCTGCCGTTCGACACGTCCAAGGTGACGACTATGGAACACATGTTTTATGGTGCCACAGCGTTCGATCAGCCGCTCAATTGGGACACAGCGCAGGTGACGACTATGCATGGCATGTTTCAGGAAGCCACAGCGATGACGTATCCACGCCCACGAGTCGTGGATAGCTCGTCGGAGGAAGAAGATGAGGAAGATAGCTCGTCGGAGGAAGAAGATGAGGCAGAACACCGTCAACGTCAACTTGATAAGATGAACGACATCATTGCTAATGAGTCTGGAGGCATATTTGCTACGGATGATTTTCGAAGATTACCCAAGGCGTGCCTCGTGATACCAGACCCAGACGATGCCGAGGATGTTATTTCGAAGAGTCGCGTCCGATTACTTAGACAGGGAGATATCATATCGAGGGAAGATTATACTTTAGGTCCTGCTCGATGTTTACCATGTAAACACGTGATTGGCACGCCACAACTGCATGGATGGTTAAATCAGAATGAAGCAGACATTGAACAGAATATGGATCCAGATGCGGGCGGACTGTTGGGACTAGCGCCTCGATTTAAAAACGAGTGCCCCACATGTAGGGCAATGATTGAACAGGTGGAAATTCTCTCTGCCGCTCAAGCTGAAAACTGGGACGAGTATGAAGGTAAGGCGTTAAAAGAAGAGGCGGAATTCAGGGAACGTGCTGAGTATAAGCAATATGTCTCCCAGGTCTCAGCCGCACAAACTGCTCTCAACGCTGCCCAGAAGACATTGGAAGAGGAAGAGCGTAAGGGGGCAGCACTGAGACAGCAAGCAGCTGCTAAACAAAAAGAGTTACGTGATAAACGTTTATTCAAACAGTTGAATTTGTTGGACAGTATCTAGCGACAATTATTTCTGGGAATTTTTTGGCGATCACTGAATTCCTAAAATTTTAGGGCAGTTGTGTTCGTTTTGAAAACGGGCTCCGGTGGCTTTAGTTGGGGCTTTATTTCAGTTGGCTTTATTTAAGTTGGCTTCATTTCTTGTTTGTTGGCTTTTCGAATTTGTATGGACTATACTGATGACCACACGACGGACATTTTCCATCTAAATTTATGAAATACGCCTGCGTTTTACAATTGCTATTTGTACATTTATATGTAAAACATCGTTTAGTCTTTTTTGGTTTTGTTTCAGTCTTTTTTGGTCCAGTCTTTTTTGGTTCAGTCTGTGCAAATAAATGGAACATTCGTATAAATGTACTAGCTCTTTATATACAGACTTATAACTAATATATCTACCAGCTGGCAATAACCGGTTTGAAAATCTGCAAAATCTAAATTCAAATCTATATGATTTGTTACAAAATTGTTTAATTTATCTTTCATATCACGGAGCTTTTCAAAAAAGAGGTTCTTTAAAAAACAAATTGCTTAAACAAAGTCTTCTTCTCGAAGTTAATTTTCCTTCCAAGCTTTTCTAAGGCTGATGTATTTTCGCGCCCTTCTGTTTGAAATCTTGTTCGCGAATTTTTTTTCCATTCACTGTGAACGTTGGCAAGTTTGGGAAACATAATACCTTGGACGAGCACACCCACGGCCTGTCGAGGATGATCCCCCCATCGCGAAAGGTTATCTTTTAAAGTTTTTAAATCACCATCTGTGAGTGAATCTACAAATATATCGATATTAAGGTCTTCCATAATACGTTAAGTAATAAAGTTTATATACTGTTCTTTTTGAGGTCCAGCACTGAAAAACTCTGATACTGTGGGCTGTCGAGCCATTCATGATAGCACGGCTCCGAACAGAAAAAATGGGCTCTATTTCTGACACGGACTTCATTCCAGAGAGCCGTATTCTCCGTAAATTCTATACACAACAAGTTACCACAATCAATGACATCATATAATTTTTGAATAGCTTCTGGACCTTGTTCGACTTCGGCCGCAATGGGCGATGCCGGTCTTTTTGGTTCTTCTTTCCATGACTGTATGGCCTTGGCAATTCTTGTGCCGACACAAAATTCAAAAAATGCATTCATCCACAGGAAAAAGATAGTCCTAAATAGCCGACTTTTAGAATTCACCCTACAGGCTTTCAACAGAACACCATAATATCGAACGTGTCTTGTCGAGCCTTGGAAAATTGCCAAACGGAGTCTGACTGTAGAATATGGGTGTGGTTCACTACAAAACTCGTGCCATTAAAAAAGCACCCTTTCGACAAAACTCTTTGTGATATCAGCAGACATAAACCTAATCCTTTTGCTGCCTTCGTTCTAAAATTTTAGGAATTGTCTGAGTTTCTAAAATTTTAGGAATTGACAACTGAATTTCGAAACTTTTAGGAATTGACAACTGAATTTCGAAACTTTTAGGAATTGCTTCCTAATTTCTAAAATTTTAGGAATTGTCTGAGTTTCTAAAATTTTAGGAATTGACAAACAGATTTGTCACTAATGTATTGGTGGCAAGCTGTTCAAGAAAATGATCCACGCGTACTTCTATGTGCAGAACGCTTTAAATGCCGTAGAGACCGTGATAATTTCTCAAACTTACACGTAGCTTGTTATCGTGGTCATGCGAATCTCGTCATGCTGTTTATTACACAAGAGAACAACGTAAACGACTGCGTCCCATGTTTACCGATTGATTTGGCAATAAGAAGAAATTCCAATGCTATTGTAAGAATATTGTTAAACGCTGGCTCGAGGATTCCTCTGCTTTTAGACATCATGCAATGCGAACAACCCACACGTGGCATACTTTTAGGACATCGTACGGTCAAGAAATGGTTGCAATGGGCAAAAAACAAGCGCAGGAAAAGAGAATTATATTTTTTACATCAAATTTGGTTGAAAAAAACAGTATCGTGCCATTTAAATGAGCTTGTAAAATTTATTTAACAAGCCAAGGACAAAAAAAGGTTGACATTTTCTGGTCACATAACCCAACATAAGTAAAACAAACATAGTAAATATAATTGTCACTCTGATTTCTAAAAGTAATCGTCAACCGAATTTCTAAAATTTTAGGAATTGCCTTTTCTAAAAGTTTAGGAATTGCCTTCGTTCTAAAATTTTAGGAATTGACTCAGTTCTAAAATTTTAGGATTTGACAATCAGATTTCTAAAAGTTTAGGATTCGCCCATTTGAGGTTGACAACAGAATTCTAAAATTTTAGGAATTGTCAACCCGATTTCTAAAATTTTAGGAATTGTCAACCCGAATTCTAAAAGTTTAGGAATTGACAAACTGAATTCTAAAATTTTAGGAATGGTTTTGTGGTCCCATAACCCAACATAAGTAAAATATAATTGTCCTGATTTCTAAAAGTTTAGGAATTGTCAACCCGAATTCTAAAAGTTTAGGAATTGGAAAACTGAATTCTAAAATTTTAGGAATGGTTTTGTGGTCCCATAACCCAACATAAGTAAAATATAATTGTCCTGATTTCTAAAAGTTTAGGAATTGTCTGAGTTTCTAAAATTTTAGGAATGGACAACTGAATTTCTAAAATTTTAGGAATTGCCTCCAAGATTTCTAAAATTTTAGGAATTGACTCAGTTCTAAAATTTTAGGAATTGCCTCCAAGATTTCTAAAATTTTAGGAATTGACTCAGTTCTAAAATTTTAGGAATGGACTGAGTTTCGAAACTTTTAGGAATTGACTCCAAGATTTCTAAAATTTTAGGAATTGTC
>Ga0206126_10003334_pt1 | contig 16393 bp, 13 predicted proteins | sample Helgoland_Spring_5_FD_148621 | JGI IMG/M metagenome (GOLD analysis project Ga0206126, IMG submission 148621) | Pelagic subsurface seawater microbial communities from Kabeltonne, Helgoland, North Sea - Helgoland_Spring_Bloom_20160412_1 | ecosystem: Environmental > Aquatic > Marine > Epipelagic ...
GGGGTTTGATGTTTATTTCTTGGCAAGTGCGCCGGGTCTTAATAGCACAAATAAAAGCAACTCGGTAACTTTGTGATTAGGAAAAAATTAAATAAAGGGTTTGTTGTAGAAAAATGATGAGTAGTAGCACACTGGTCGGGGCTAAAACTAAACCCCAAACGGGGATTTTAACTTTGCATTTGCCATTAGACCGTTTAGTATACATCTCGAAGCTGTCTATAAAGGCGTAGGCTAACGCCAGAAAAGCGACGTGTAAAACTTCGGGGATACGGTTGTTTGGAAAAAAATAAAGTGTTCAGGTGGGTGTGCTCATACGAGCAATAAAGTTTAGTCACATAAAAAAAAAAAATTCTTTTATTTGATCAGACTCTCACCGTAAATGGAACTCAAAATTTTTAGATTGGTAGGCCCCTAAAAGCTCAAGGGCGGCCGAAAAAATGACACAGCCGCATCACAGTTTGTAGAAGCTAACCATAAATTCAATTTTTTTAATTGGGCAAAGTCTCAAAATTTTTTTGTAAGCCGCTATCTGCTTCTTGTCAAAAAGTGCTTCCAGTACGTAAGGTTTAGACAGGTCTTTAATATCCTTGGCTATACTTAGCGCGGGGAAGTGTATGTCTCAGAAGATGCCCCTACGCTCTCAAAAAAAAAACAAAAACCCCTTACAGAGTGCTAAAGCGAATCAAAGGATAAGAAGACGTTCGGTTTCGTAGAAATTACTCAAAAAAAGTAAAGACCGGGAAGGTCAAGTTGGCTTAAGTAAGCCGGTTAGTTTTTGTATTGCTTTTGTATATAGAAAATTTGTAGATCTGGATTAAATTGGGGTTGGCTAAGAAAAAAAAGAAAAAGGCTAGCTGACTTTTGTGCTTGTGCCTTAAATCGGACAGCAGGTAGCTCAGCCCCATAAGTGTGCGTAAGACATGTTTAAAAAGGCTCAAGCTTTGCTTGAAAGAAAGCACGGCAACTGTAGGCGTGAGCTTAGCCAGGGCGGCTATTGGGTTCTTTAACTTTTTAGTCCCTAAGGGTGGTTGGGGCTTTAGGACTCACGTATTTGTGAAAACTAATTTGGACAGTGCTAAAGATCTAGTAGAGTCTGCTTGTATAAAAAAAAAAAGTAACCTAAAAATGGTATTAAAAAAGCTCCTCTTCTTGCTGGGTTGCGGTTGCTTAAGTGCGCTAATAATGTAAAAGGCTTCTGTTTTTTTTGCGGCTCCTGGGCGGATGGAGTTTAGGCAAGTGTAATGCTTTAGAGAGCTAACCTGTACTTACGGGATAGTTTTTTTTGGCGGTAGTTTATAACTAAAAATCCTAATTTGGAAAAGCTTTTTGTGGCTTTTTTGGAAAACACATAGCCGTAATTTTGCGCAGAGCTTACAGCGCTACCATCTTTTTTGGGGCTGTAGCTTTTCGTGGAAATGGTTGTAACCGGACTTGTTTTTTTTTTTGAAAGTTTGGTTGGGGTGACCGCTCTATAGACAGTGCCCTGCTTAAGTACCCGAGTTTTTTGTGTCTTTTTAAAGATACTAAAAATTTTAACTAGGGCAGTCGTCCTGATCTGTTTATGCCTAACTGCTAGTTTCATAGAAAAAAAAGCCTGTAATACGTGAGGTTGTTGCCCTTAAAAAATAAAACCCGCTCCTTAAAATTATTAACTGTAACGAAGATGTTTGAGTCTTTCGACGACAATTTGTATGGGTTTGAAAAAACGCTTACGAAATTTTTAAAGCTGTCCGCCCGCCTAATTACTCTTACCAAGCGAAAGAAAACTTAAATTAGACGATACTGTCGACCAAAAACCCTTACGGCCCCTATAACCCTTATTGGTCAGCCCCGACCTCACTTGATTAAAGTTAACGGCTGCTATACTAACGGAGTGTGTGCTTTTTTGCTTGAGTAAAAGTAAGCTGACGATATTAAAGCAAACTAAAACTAGGGTAAAAAATATGAATAAAAACATTAAAGGGTTAAAGACATATATTATCAGGAAGAAAAAAAAAAACTCATTGGTTTCTGTTGTTTGAAAAAAGTTTAAGATAAAGACGGGTAAAAGTGCACTAAGTAAGTGGAGGCTGCCGGGGGTGTTGGGGAAAAGTCAGACGAAAGAAAGTGCTACAAAAGACGAGCTTGTTTTTTTTTTTTCTGATTTTGCTTTCTGGTCCTCAAATGCAACAAAAAAGGATCAAAAAACTACCACGAGCGTACTATACAGAATCAAAAGGATCAAAAAACTTAGCGTAAACCCTAACCAGCCCACTAGGCTAATTGTGCCGAAAAGAAGGCCGACGGAAAAAAAGTAGAGGTACTGTTTAAAGAGAAAGCTCATACAAAAACAAATATAATAAAATAATAAAAAAAAAAAAAGATCTACAAAGCACCAGGAGGAGCTCATTGTTTTAAAAAAAATAAAATAAGACAGGTTTTTTATTTGCTAGAAGAGTATATTGAGTAAAATGGCATGGATAAGTAAAAAAATAACGTAAATAACCAGTTCGTGTCAAGTAAAGCTCGCGACTTGGTCGAACCTAAGCCTAAGCATGTTTAACCGCAACCAAACAACAAAAAATCAGATTAGCGTAAGCTTAAACACGTAAATCAGCGAAACTACTCCGATGCTAGAGCAAAATCAAAAAGAGACGTAGTTAGAAAAGATTTCGACCCGCCAATGCAGCAAAGATAACGAGTAAAAAAAATCAGAAAAATAAAACAAATTAACAAGTTACTGACGCAGTTTAAGCTTTTTAGCTGTTTGCCTACGGGATAGTTTTATAGCAAGCTCGAGGTTAATAGAAGTAAACATGATCTCGTAAACGCAAATACTTGTAAGCGCGTGGTCTAAAAATTTAACATGCCACCAAGCACCCTTAGACCTATTAAAAAAGATTAAAAATACAGTAGTAAAAAAAAAACCTAAGCCTATGTTTAGGGAGCTGTGCTCGGCGGTGTCGGCACTTTTCATACATTGCATGTCTTTAACCAAAGGTAGCAATCCAAGAAACAAAAAAAGGACAAGTGCCCGTAAGAGGCCTCCAGAAAGAGAGGGTGCGCTGGCTAAAGAAAAGTAGAAAATTCAAAAGTACCACTCCGGTTCGATGCTAGTTGGTAGGTTGTTCCAGTTAGTAGCGCCCCCGTAATAAAATTTATAGAGGCTCAAATAAGTGCTACCTCAACTTGCAGATTTTCGGTAAATCAAAAAGAAAAAGATAAAAAAATATATATAAAGTAAGTAGAGCTCCTTAACGATCTCGTCAGGCATCCAATTAGGTCTTTCGTTCGTGGGCCAGGACATGTACTTATTTACGGAACTTCCCCCAAAGTGAACTAGCCTAATATGGTACATAAGAAAACCGGCCCCTGCAACAGAAAGAAGTATGTGCGCTATTAGCGTACGTGCTAAAATAGAATAAGGTATTTTCTCGCCTCCTAAAAGTAGAAAAACTGCTCAGCCGCCTAAATAAGTATCTACTATAGTTTGAACCATCGTGTAGAGTGTTGGGCTGAGTACAGTTCAAGGTAAGATACATCCCATATAGGAAATGCCAAACATCATCATTAATATACCCATACCGGACTTCCACATCCCCGCACGCGAGCCATAATAGGCGTTAGCCTGTATAGCTTTTGCCATGTGGAAGAAAACACTAGCAAAACCAACCGCGACTAACATTTTGTGTGACCTTACCAAGATGTCGCCTATTTGTGTATTATACTTCATGAAGAGTAGGCTGGCCTTGACCTCGGTTATATAGGTAGAGTACCAAAGACACATTAGCTCGCCGGAAACTCCCATCATGAGTGCGACCAACATTAAAAGAGTAGCTACCCCGTTGACCCATTTAAAAGTGAACGCGCCGGTAAAAAAAAGAACCCTGTCTACGAAAAATTTGAAATTAAACAAAAGTTTTTGGGTTGCCGAAGCAATTCGTCTTAGATTTAGTTGAAGTTGAATCAACGGTTAAAGGATAATGAGTCCCTGAGCCCCTTCCCGGTAAATCTAGGGGGTTTACCTGCTTTAGGAGCGTAAACCGGGCCTCTGCCCCACATGGGTGGATTTGTGGCATTGTGGGCTAATTGGCTCTTAGCTTTAAATTTGCCGTGTCCGCGAAAGTGCCGGTTTTCTTGAGGATAAACGTGTTTAGTTGTTAAAAGAATCTAATGAGCTTGTCCAAAAAAAGGTTTCGCCTGTCTCTGCGGGTAAAGGGGCCGAGTACTTTACCGTAACGTGGGAAAAAAAAAATATGCTGGGTAAACTTACAGCGTAACCTAAAAGAGTTGTTTCAAAAAAAGTGAAAATACGGTGTTAGAAGCTGGTTGCCTTTTTTTAAAGGGTCTTTGTGGTAAGGTACTAAGTTAGAAACTATTTGTTGGGACTTAAACCTTGTTTTTTGGAGCGGCTTGAGTTGAGAAGAGCTTAAATATTTGAAAATGGTATTAAAAAAAAATTTAAAATAGTTAATTTTTTTTTTGTAGAATGAGATGTTGGTTGCTGCGGCTTTAAAAATACCAGAGTATTTAAAGAAGAAGAAGAAGTGAAAAAAAAAAATTAACTTCGGCTAGTTACAACTAAACGTACTGCCTTTGTACCGAATTGTCTAAAACATAATTAACCGCTTTTGTGCCTACGCTTTCACTTAAGCTAGACTTTTGTGAGTTGTCCACACTTTGTACAAAAACTCTAAAAAGTGTTTGTACGATAATAAGAACACTCTCAACTACCTCGCCGACCATTAGCAGCATCCTATCGTACAAGTCCCCATAGTCTCCGGTAAAGACTTTAAAATTTAAATATTTATAGTACGCGTACGTTGTTTGGTAAGAGGACCTTACGTCGTACTTCAGACCGCAGCTTCTGGCAATAACCCCGGAGATGCTGGCGTTCTTTACGAAATTTTTTGACATAGAACCGATACCCATAAACCTAAGCTTAAGTACCCTAAAAAACAGCAGTGGTTGGAAAAAATTTTTAAAAAAAAATAAGAAATAATTGAAGTAGGAAAACATATTATCGATTAGGTAACTGTTAAAATAAGAAAATCGGGTCTCAAATGGTCGGTAAAGCGCTGCGTGCAGCCTTGCACCAGATACGGCTTCATAAAATCCCATCAGATGCTCCCGTCACTCTAAAAAGAAGAAGAAGATAAAAAAGTTACCTGTGTCGAAGGTTAGGATCGATATATGCATTAGGTGGTTTTTTATGCGTGTGATCTCGTCGAAAACCGTTCGTATTTTTAAAAACGCTGCGGAAGACACCTGGTAGTCGACAAGACCTTCGATACCCAAAACGTGTGCGTGTTCGCTAGTAAGGGTCGACACGTAGTCTAGCCTATCCATATAGGGTGTTCCCATGTAAAAGGGTCTGGTCTCAAAGAGTTTTTCTGTACCCCTGTGCAAAAGTCCTATGTATAAAACAGAGTTACGTATGGTCTCCCCCAGCATTTCTAATGTGAATTTTATAAGCCCGTGGGAACCGGGGTGCTGTGGTCCAAATTGGACAAACATTGACCTCAGCTCGCGGCTTTCTGCGGCAGAAAACCTAAAAAATAAAATTAAATTAAGCAAACTTATGGGGGGGGGGGGGTTTAGGGTTGGGCTCTAAAGGATTAATTTATTAATTAGGTTATTCATTACGAAGCTTTTAGTAAACAGTATGAACAAAAAGTGAGACAGAAAAACAAATAAAAAAAAAAAGAGAGACTGGCTGTAACCAAGCAAGAAGCTATTATAGGAAAAAGTTAGTTTCAAAAGTAGAAAAGCAAAAGTGACCATAGCTGCCGCGACCAGGTAGAACACAAAACCAAATATGATCGAGTTGGTATCGTTGCTAGAATCCTGGTCCTCAGTGTTGTCAAAAATTATTAAGGTAAGCGCAACGGAAAGTGAGAGGTAAGCAGTAGCAAACAAATAAATGGAAGTTGGGTTCGCTACAAGCTGCAACAAAGCACGTTCACCAAAAAAGGGTACATTAGGTAGTAGGTACATTGTAGCTACGGAAGAGACCGATAGTAAGAATGCTGTTAGCTGATTAGAAAATGCCTCGGAGGGCTGTGTGCGCTTGACGCTGTAATTATTCAAAAGGTGTAACAGCAGCTGTTAAAGGAGGTTGTACTTAAACCTAAATGTTCGTAAGTAGTAGCTGCGTAAAAACTTAAGGGAGAGTGGCCTTATTTTAGAATTGTAAGATAACACGTCAACTAGACTACACTCTTCAAAAAAAATAAAAGAAGTTTTTGATTTAAAATAAAGCAGCTTTTTGCTAAACACGTAAAGACAGCAGTTGTTTTTTCAGTTGTTTCATCTTTACAAAGTTAAAGTAGTTTTGGTTTAGCAAGTAAAAAAACATTAGCAGATTAGACAGCCCTGTTGGTGTGAAGAGGGATAAAACCGCGTAATGTGTCTTGACAATAAAGGTGTTGAAGCTTTTTTTGGGGCCCTTTACTCCTCTAATAAGCGTTCGCCTTTTTTTTTTCTGCAAAAATTGAAAAAGGCAAATAAATAGCCTAAAAACAAAAAAGTAAAAAAACTTAAATTGCATTTTTTTTTTTACAGAAAAAAAAAAATTGACTGTCAAAGATGTCTCAGGTGTTCGGTAAAGTTTAGTCGGCATCCGACTTTCGTAAGTGGTGGGGGTGCTTGTTACCAAAAGGCAGTCGCCGCAGTACTTAATATCATCAACTAGAGACCTTGGGCTCGAATCAAGAACTTAATTTTTTTTGCAGAACTAAAATACCATAGAGCAGGGCCTCTGCGGTGGGGGGGCACCCACCAATATAGGTATCCACAGGTATAACCCTGTCGCAACCCCTTATTATACTGTAGGAAAAGTAATAGTAACCGCCGCCGCCTGCGCAACTACCCATGGCTATAGTATAGCTGGGTTTGGCCATAAACTCCTGTAATTTTTTTAAAGCGGGCGCCATTTTTGGCGTTACGGTACCGGCTACTATAAGCAGCTCGGACTGTCGTGGGGTTCCCCTAAAAAGGCAACCAAATCTTTCAATGTCGTAGCGGCTGCAAACGCTGTGCAAAAGCTCAATAGCACAACAAGCAAGTCCGAAACTAAGGGGTCACAAAGAACCTATGCGTAACCAAGAGACCATATGACGGAGGCCTCCCTGAATAAAATCAAAATAACTCAAAAGGTTGTTGCGCTAAAGTAAAATAAGGGCACTTGTAAAAAAAATAAATGAAAAAAACGCTCAAAAGAGAAAAAGTAGTTGTTCGATAGAAACTTGCTCCGAAAAGAAAAAAATATTAAAAAATTTAAATGCTTTCGAAAAAACGCTAACGTTGTATAGTTTAGATAAGTAGGACCGGAAAAAAAAGAAATAGGAAAAAGATGTAGCCGCCTGCCAGACGTTGAAGAGCCTACCTATAACAACGTTTGTTCAAAAGTCCGCACGGCCTCTTTTAATAAATTCTTTTCAAAAAGAAAGGGTTCTGCGCGCTAAACTTAACAAAAAACAAGAATTATAAGGAGCCAAAGCTTTAGCAAACCAAAAATCCCGTAAAACGTTTTCTCGTAGTAAAAAAAAAAAGTGACAAAAATAAAAAATTTAAAAAGAAAATAAAACAAGTGGTCTGTACTATTTCTTTAAGCCAAAAAAAGATCTACGCTTTTGTTTAAAATTCAGAACCAAAAAGGCCTCTTTGCCTGGGATGAGCTTGAGATTTACCCCGGGCGTGTCCCTAAAACCTCTGCCGCTTACCCAAACCTTGGAGAATTTTTTTAGAGCATGCGAGACGCCTTTGACAGCTCCCAGAACTGTTTTTTTTTTAGAGATATAAACTTTCGCAACTTTACGGTGGGCCGAATTTGGTTTTCTGGGGTTGGTGGTGTAGAGTCGCTGAATAACTCCCTTTTTTTGGGGGTTGCTTGCAAGTCGTCTTGCACGGCTTCGGGTGGGCTTAACTCTTTTAAAAAGTACTATTGGTGGGTGGGGTGCTTGTTCTTTTTTGTTCGGGCTGTGACTAAATTAAAGCCCTGCTGAAAGGCTTATACTCAGTCTACTAAAACTATCCAAGAGATAAAAACTTGCGGGCCCCAGTAGAGGTGTTGATAAGACCAAAACACTTGCAGAGAGGAAAAAAACTAAGAGGTGGCTACTTTTGGAAAGTAGGGGGTGTTTGCTTTTTAAAGTAGTGCCCAGGGGCTTCGTGTTGGACTTAAACAGCTGAAAGTAAAAAACTACCGAAACGACAATGCTGAGTATATAGAGGCTTAGAAGTAGGTAACTTTCCTCCTGCAAGTTAGTCAACAAAAAGCTAAGTTTATAAAAAAAGGCTAATGAAGGGGCGCCGCCTCCTAAACTCAGGAGGGGTAGTAAAAAAAAAAAATAAAGGAATGTTTTGTTGAGGGGGGCCCCCAAATTTGAAAAGTAGCGCGCACTACTATTGTTCGCTAAAAAGTAAAAATAGAAAATAAAGGCTAAGGTAACATAGCTCAGTACAAAAAATAAAAAAAAGGGCTGTGTGGAGCCTACGTTTAAAAGAAGGCTTATAAGGGCTAAGTTTAAATTCAGGAGTGCACTTAAAACCAAAAACTGTCTGATGTTTAGCGCCGTATTTACATGCAAAAAACAGAAATAAAGATTGTAAAGCACAAAAAGGCACAGAAGGCTAAAGGCGCTATTACAAGAAAAAAGATACATTTTGGAAGAGATGAACTCGAAAAAAATAAGAGAGAACACAAAGTAAACCGTAGAGAAAAACGAAAAGTGGACTAGGCGAAAACTTTCGAAAATTTCTAATTTTCAAAAATGTAGGGGGGCTACTCCAAGCTTAAAGACTAAAAAGATTAAAAAAAAAACGAAAAACTTGGGGGTTTTCACCACAATACCAGTAACGGCAAAACTGGAGGTGAAGGAAAGGTCTAAAAGTAGGTAGATGTAAAAGTAGAATAAAAAAATTGAAATTATAAAAATCAGAAAAAAGTAGTTAATTAGCGCGGGTAAAAAAAAATAGGGGGTTAAAAATTTAGTATTTTTACCTAGGCTGCTTTTAAACAGGTCGAGTGTCGGTTTTAAACAGGTGGTTGAAACCAAAATGTAAAGGACCAGTAAGGCATTTACATACTCGAAAATACAAATCAACTCAAAGTGGTTAGTTATTGTAAAAAAAAAGGTAAAAAAAAATAGAAACATGAAAATAAACACGAAAAGTAGTAAGGAGCCCAGCTGCTGCTTAAAAGCACTCGCTTTAAAAAGTTCCATAAAAAGAACAAGGGTGCCTGCAAAAAAAAAAATTAAAGTTGAGTTTGTTAACGCGCCGTCAAGAGCACTGCTTAAAAAGCTATCTGTTCCTAGCGCGGGTTGCTGGCTGACAAGCAACAAAATAAAGCTAATGAAAAGGCACAAAATCTTGTAAAAAAGACCACCTCCGGGAGTGTACATTTTGGGGCTGCCGGAGCCCCCTGCGCTTAGCTTGAAAAAAAAATACACAACAAGGCTTAAATATAAAAGAAGCTGTATAAAAAAAAAATTGATGAAATAAAGCAAATGTGGTTGTTAGTAAGTGATTGTTTGAGCTACGAGGGTCTTAAATAAAAAACTAACAAAGAGCCTCTCTAATTTAGATTGCTAAGAATGCCATAAAAATATATATTCAAATCGTGTATAACGTAGATAGAAAAGAAGGCTAAAACCGTTAGCCACATAATGAGATAAAAGTTTTTTATGTTTATATAGATAATGTCATAAAAGTCTGAATAAACAGTATAAAACTTCGACATGTATAAAGTAAAGCCCAGCAGAGTAAAACCTACAACTAAGTAAGCGTGCAGAAAATTAAAGAACAGTAGGTAAAAAAAAAATTTAAAGTAGGTAAATTTTAGTAAATTGGACGGTGCTACTTGATGCAAAAAGCTTCAAACTTCGGAAAACTCCTTGAATAGAAAAACGGTAAGCACTAAAAAGAGAGAATAGTACGCCGTAAAAAAGTAAAGGCGTGAGCCTTGCTTAAGCAGATTAAGCAAGAAGAAGAAAAAAGAATATACAAAAATAAAAAATAAAAGTTTAGTCACCAGTATACTGGTTACAAATTGAAACTTGTAGTATTTTAAATACATAATTGTGGAGTATCCCATGAGGCCGCCATTCAAGTACCTTCAACTGAGCGCTACACTAAAAGTAAAAAGCTCAAAAAGGTAAACTGACGGGAGCGCTGTTTTGTAGAAAAAACTTTCCTGGAGAGTATAACTTTCCAAGGAGTATTTCCTTGCTATTTTAAACACCCAACCGAAGAAGAAGAGGATAAACAGGAGCGCATCCCAATTTAAAACCAGATGGTTAGAGTTAAGAACAAAATGATTTCTGTAAAATTTGGAACCCTTTACACTAAAACCGAAGAAGAAGTAGAAAAAAAAAACCAACGCGAGGGTAAAAAAAAAAAACAAAGAATTTTGTATAGCTGTAGAGATGTAAGCCAGTAAAAAAAAAATTGAAGTTAATTGGAAGTTGAAAGTAAACCAGTTGTAAGTAAAAAAAACAAAATTATCTAACGCGGGGTATGCATAAGCATGAAAAAGGAAAAGAAAACCGAATCCTACAAGATAGCTGGAATTGGAGACTTTGGGTGCTTTATCTATGGGCCACTTGTTAAGTGCGAAAAAGTAAGAGTTATAAGGAAAAAGTGCTTTTACCTTTTTATTCAGTGAGCTAAGTTGTAAATAATTACGCAGCTAATAGGTAAAGTAGTTCCGGATTAGACTTTTTTGAGTTTGGTTGAAACAAAGCTCGAAAGGTCTGTTATAAAGTTGGACTGAAAAACTTCAGAAAAAAAATAAAAAATAAAGACCTGAAGTGTAAACATTAAATTAAGATACAAAATTAAATATAAAAAGGAGCCAAAAAAGAAAAATATAAAAAAAAAGTACTTAAAAACGAATAGGTAATTAGTTGCATAACAAGATAAAACGCTATCTGAGCTCACTATAACTAATTCAAAGATCGTATGAATCATGAAAAGTACTAAGAGCCTTACGAACTGAATGATAAAGCGAAGTAACCAAACGAAAAAAGTTGAGAAGAAGAAGAAGACGAAAAAAAGAGCTCTAATAAGAACCCTGACCACGGTTGCATAGTCGTCATCCTCAATGAAAGAGATATCCATCACGTTGCCACCGCCGGCTTCAAATGCAAACTTGTCTATTTCAGCGGAGTGAAACTGATTAAACTCGTTAAATTGAAAACTCATAGAAAAGATGAAACCTTTCTCCAAAAGTGCTCTTAGAGTTTTAACTACGAAAATAAAAAAGAAGCTAGAGAGTAAAAAGTTAAACTGGTAAATTGTGCTATCAGAACTTACGTTTAGAGAGTAAACAAAAAAAAAATGGAGCTCTAAAAAATAGAGAGAGAAAAAAAAATAAACAAAGGCTAGTAAAGCGTCTACGCTTGTCATAAAAGTGTAAGAGAGGAAAAAGCTTGTTTTCAGAAAGTTAAAGGGTTTAAACCAAAACAATGACTTTGTGCTAGACGCAAATAACGTTGAGAAAAGATCTAAAAAAAAAACAACGGCCAAAAAATTAATGCCGAATAGGAAAAGGTCAAACGTCGGTAGGGTATTTGTAATTAGGCCGCTTGTAAACTCATTAGAAAACAAAGCCCAGCCTTCTCGGTTTTCCAGCAGTGGGCTGCCGGGTACCTGGGAGGGCACTGTGTTTTTAGTGGCGTTAAGTACCCACAAGGCAGAAAGCGAAAGTAGTTGGCTGACGAAAAACACGTCTAAAGGGTCGGCGCTTACTGAAGGGAATAAAATAAGCGCGTGGGTTGTTGAGGAAACCGCCGCGGCAGAAATAAAAAGTACTGTTTTGTAGGAATAAGTCAAATCGGTTTAAGGGGGGTTTGTGTTAAAAGGACGTTAGGGTTGGGTTTCCGCAGGATCTTTTCACTTTGAGTTTTGTGCGGAGTTGTGTTATCAACATAAGATAGGCTGAGTGCCTATTAGCAAAATAGGGAACACCTTTGGAGTATTTGTTTGCGTATAGAAATTTTCTACTGCTATATTTAGACTCTAGTACCAGAGCCAAAAAAACAAATAAGCTAAGTACTACAAGGCCGTGCCCTAAGGACGACATACTATGTCACCCCGAGAAGTACACAGGGTAGTCATTTATTCTTCTGGGCATTCCCGACATGCCCAAAAAAAGTGCCGGAACAAAAGTCACAAGCTCGCCGACAAAAAAAAGTACTGCCTGTAAAACGGCGAGAAACTTGTTATAACCTACTCTAAAAAAATAAAACCAATAGTGGAAAAAAACAGCAAATATTACAGCAAAGCCACCCATGGATAAAACAAGATGGAAGTGGCCAACGACGTAATAAGTGTCGTGGTAGAGGACGTCAAAACCGGCCATGCCCAAAACCATTCCTGTAATACCTCCTATCAAAATGCCCGTTAAAAAAATAAAAATTCAAATCAGCTGGACAGAAAAATGGAGGTTACCTGATTGTAACGTAGCTATCCAAGAGTGTATCTTTAGAGTTGAGGGTATACTTACGAACAAACTTGTAGCAGAAAAAAGGTTCTTCAGCCCCCTATTCAGTCCCCCAATATACATATGATGGCCCCAAACGATAGAACCCAGTAAACAGATGGCGCCCATGCTAATGACCATGTGGTCGTAGGCTAAAAGGTTATGCCGGGTTGCGAAAACAATAATATTGCTAACATAGCCGAAAGTGGGTAGTATCAGAACGTAAACTTCCGGATGACCAAAAAACCAAAAAAGGTGTTGGTAGAGAACAACGTCCCCCCCCTTAGCCACGTTAAAAAAATTAGTAATCCCGTGCCTGTCAAAGTAAAGCATAAACATTGCTATACCCAAAACAGGTGCTGCGAACGTAAATAGAAGTGCGCCAAATAGTGTACCGTAAACAGAAAGTGGTATAAAGCGGTAGTCCGCTTTCATCGAAGCCCCGCGCATGTATCGGTAGGTTGAAATAAGGTTTGTGGTACTTATTAGGGATGCCGTTGCTATAGAAAGGACTGACAAAATAGTAATGTCCATGTTAAAACTCGAAGAATACTTTTTGGACGAAAGAGGCGGGTAAAAGGTTCACCCCGTAACTAAACCCTGGTACTTTAAAAGAGAGTTTGAAAAAAAAAACAAGGACGGCGGGAAAACTCAAAAGGAGAAGTTGTTTAATCTGGGATAAGCGAAGTCGCGGGCTCCTAACTGTATAGGAATGAGGTAGTTGGTAAAAACGCCGTAGTAAACGGGAACGTAAGCAAGAAAAACCATGATTACCGCATGCCCTGTTACCAAAGACAGGTAAAGCCTCATGTTACCCCCGCAGTATAAAGAGCCCGGCTCGCCCAGCTCCAACTTAATAGCGGTTGCAAAAACGGTAGTGACGACGCCGGCTATTACAACGTATCACATATAATTAATACCCACCCGTTTATGGTTGGTCGTAAAAACCCATTTCTCTAAAAAGTTGAAAAAAAAAGATCGTGGACTATTTAAAAAGGATAAAGAAAAATTATACAAAAATAAGCCTAAAAACCGAAGGGTGCCGAAGGAGGATGGGAGAGAAAAAAAAAACAACAGACCCAAATACTGCCGTAGGTTAAACGATTTGAGAAAAACTGTTGCAACCGTAGACACAGATAGTGCAGTAGTTTGGAGCTCAACAGGTGCTAAATTGTAAGAGTGTGTGCCCTTCGGTAGCAAACTATACAGTAAAGCGGCGTAAACTAGGTTCTCTTTTTTATGTAAAAAAGCAGTAAAGAGCAGACTGATCAATGTGGTCAAAAAGATAAACTGATTAGGTAAAGATCAGAAAAAAGAAAAAAGAAACCAGGACGTGCTAGAAAACAAAAGTGCGAGTAGAAAGGCCTTAGAGTAAAGATTTAGCGTCACCAAGTAGCAAACTAAGTGCGAAAACTCGCAAAAGTTGTATTTAAGGCTGCACTTAAGGGGTTGGATTAAAGTATTAATAAAATAGAGAAGCGCCGGAAAGAAATATTTGATTAAAAAACAAAATACCATTCCACAAGCTTAAAAACTCAGAAAAAAGGAAAGCAAAAAAAAGAAAACCGTAGTACTCTACAGTGTAGCCAGTAATAACCTCCGCTTCCGCCTCTGCTAAGTCAAAGGGTGCTCGAAAGTTTTCCATTAACATGGCCAAAAATGCTAAAAACACTACAAAAATATACTCAAAAGTCAGATTCGTATAGCTATCTGAGTGAAAGCTGGCATAAGTTTCAAAGGAGTAGCTGCTAAATACAATAAAAACTAAGCACATTAAAAGGTTTTGTATGATGTCAAAAGAAAAAAGCTGGGCGATGACCCGAACAGAACTAAGAACTCCGTACTTAGATAAGGCAACAAAGCCGCCCAGAATTATCGCGTAAATATTAACTACTGTTACGAGCATAAAAAAAAAAAAACTGTAGTCAAAATTGAGAAAATTACTTCCCTCGGAGCCAAAAGCTCAAACAAATCACAAAAAGTAACCGGAGAGTAAAGAGTAGCACGCTGCTAGATTGTAGTAAAGCCTGTTAACCCTGTAACTAAGATTGGCCGTTTTTGTTAAAAACTTGAAAAGGTCGGGGAGTGCTTGGAGAGCCCCGTTTGCATACGCTACAGAGGGCCCCGTACGTCGAGTAACGGTGGCCAAAAGCTTACGCTCCCCTTGCGCCAGGATAAAAGTAAAAAATAAAGAGAATAGGTGAAACACTAAATTAAACTTAACTACAACAACTAAAAAGTATAAGGGTATAAAATTAAACAGAAGTTTTTGTCCATTTACTTTAGCGGGTGGGGTTTATGCTTCTACCGCCCGACTAGCCCGCGCAGAGTAAAGTAAACCGCATTCTCGAAAGGCCCGAGAGCTTTTTTTTTAATTAAACAGGTGAAAAACTACGCAGTAAAGATAAGCACAATAATAAGAATAGTCACGAAAAAAAAAGTTTCTACGAGAGCTACGCCAATTAAAGTAAAGGTCCAAAGGTCGTCTTGACGTCCGGGAAACTGGGCAGCGGCTTGCAGAAAAGCTGCAAAAATGTTACTGACTGCGATCGCGCAGCTACCAAATGCTCCTACAGATATGGCGTAAGAAATTACTTTTGCGGAGGTAATAAGTGCCAAAAGTTGCGTGCGTGTGCGTACCGCCGAGAGAGAGGGGGGGGGGGGGGGGGTTTTGCATAGCCGGGTTGTTTGGGGACGCCAATATACACCGTTTTTTTTGGCTAAGTCTAGAAAGGTAAAAGTCTAAATTAGCGAAAACCGGTAAATGGGCTTGTGCCGAAAGGGTGCAACCGGGCAACAAAAACGCCGTAGTGTTTGAAAGGCGTCCTTACCAAATACGTCTTGCCTGGGGAAGGTACTGTTCAAGGGGTGGGTAACGTCCCACCCTTACTACTTTTTTCTTAGATAGTCCTGTTGGCGTAACTGTTTATTTTTCCAAATGAAAATGTAGGAATTATTTTAGTGGTGGGGTAGGGCCGCTCCTCCTTTTCTATGTTAATTTTGTAGACCTTATGACCACATATGTCGTCAGCCAACCTATAACATATTTCTGTAAACGCTTGGTCAAGAGTGTCCTTGTTATACCAACTTTCTAAATACTCTGCCCTGCCCCATTTAGAAGCGGGTAGGTAAGTAACCCCAGATATAACAGGAACAACAGATATAACAGGAACACGGGCTACCCCCTCGTGGAGGTACGCATACTTAGGTGGGGTTTTGCTCCCAGAACCGCTTCTAACGCTAAGAGAGCTTTTTGAAGATGCATACGAAGACGAGTTGCCGTAGAGCATGCCGCCGTACATTGCAAGTATGCAGTCATGATGAGAGGGGCCAATCCTGTTGCCTTTAAGAAGTTCTGTTCTTATTCGCAGGCTGTTGTCTAAAAGCTCTGTACCAAAAAGACTATTCAGTTTTTGGTATAGGTCCATGGTGGCGTGGGCCCCCAGGGAGGGTAATCTGGTGTGTACTGAGTTACCTACAACCTTTTGTAAATTGGAGTATTCTAACAAACCTGCAAAGTTTAACCTGTAATCCCACTTTCACTGACACCCTTCTATCAAAAATAACGGTAGCATCTTAACAGGAAAGTTCTCATTTGTGAAAAGGAGATAAATCGACTCGTACAAAATGGTAAAAATCAGGAAAAAAGGGACGCCGCAGGAAATAAAACCGGAAAGTCAGCTTACCGGTGTTGCGAAGTTTGTGTTAAGGCGGTAGTGCGGTATCGACTTAGGTACGATAAAGTAAAAGAAGAAGAAAAGGGCAATAAAGTAAAAGAATAAAAAAAAACCCCAGACCTCTGTCACGGAAGAGTAGTAAACAACTCAATCAGAGCACGCTTTAGAGATTTCTGTTTGGAAATTGACCGCCTGATTACGCCTGGTGTAAGGTTTTAGGTGTGTTGCGTAAGTCGAAGCGTTTGATATA
>Ga0206126_10003338_pt1 | contig 16382 bp, 18 predicted proteins | sample Helgoland_Spring_5_FD_148621 | JGI IMG/M metagenome (GOLD analysis project Ga0206126, IMG submission 148621) | Pelagic subsurface seawater microbial communities from Kabeltonne, Helgoland, North Sea - Helgoland_Spring_Bloom_20160412_1 | ecosystem: Environmental > Aquatic > Marine > Epipelagic ...
AGAACAGGGGCCCTTTGCCATGCTAAGCTGGTCGCTTGAAAGCCCACTTTGGTGGCTGGAGATTTCTCATCTTGCACCGCAGCAAAGGTCACGGAAGGAGTTTAGGTTAAAGACTGTTACAGGCTTGTCTTGTGCGAGGGGATCGAAACCGGCCTGAGCCTTGTCGAAATGATCCCCGAGCCCGCGACGGTCTGGGCTGCCCTGAGCGCGCCCGGAATGAAATCCCTGCGCCTGCCAAGCCCGCCAGCCCGGTTGATCGTAGCCACCGATGGCGACGATCCGGGCCGCGAGGCAGGCGCACAGCTCGCCCAGCGCGCAGCGTCGTTTGGGTGGCGTGTCGACAAGCTCGACGCCCCCGATGGCACCGATTGGAACGATTACCTGCGAGAAGGAAAACGGCAATGACGACACCGAACCTCCCCCAACTGCCCGGCGCGACGGCCTTCAATCCGGCGTCGCACTGGCCCGCACCAGACATGAGCTTGCTCAACCCGACGCGCGGACCTGCTCCTCAGATCAAGCCCGATGTATTCCGCTGGATCTATGGCGCTTGGGCCGACTGGATCGAGACCGCCGCCACCTCAAAAGGTGCGCCGCGCGACTATGTGGCCCTACCGCTCTTGGTGGCGACAAGCGCCTTGCTGGGCAACTCCCGCTGGGTCTCCCCCTGGCACGATTGGGAAGAGCCGCCTGTGATCTGGGGCATGGTCATCGGCAACCCCTCCGCTGGGAAAAGTCCGGCCTTGGACGCTATCATCGCACCACTGCGTGAGATCGAAGCCACTTTGGCCGAGACCTATGCCGCCGCGCATAACGAATGGAACGGCAAGAACGAACTGGCCAAGATCGTTGCAGCAGACTGGAAGGAAACCGCCAAGAACGCGTTGCGAGACCAAGCTGCTCCCCCGGACCGGCCCACCACCGCCGATGCTGGCCCAGCGCCCATTCGAGAGCGTATCTATGTGGTCGACACAACGACCGAGAAGATGGCCGAACTCCTGTCGCAAACAGGCCGGGGTCTCTTGGCCTACCGGGACGAATTGTCCGGCTGGCTCGGCGGTATGGATCGCTATTCTGATGGCGGCGATCGCCCGTTCTGGCTCGAATGCACTGGGGGCCGCGCCTTCACTGTCGACCGCAAGAGTGCTGATCAACCGATCATCATTGATCGGCTGAGCGTGGCGGTGTTAGGCGGCATTCAGCCCGACAAGCTCGGCGGCCTCTTGGTTAAGTCCGCAGATGACGGCTTGTTGGCCCGTTTCCTTGTGGTGTTCCCAGATCCGGCCCCGCTGGCGCGTCCGTCGCAGAAACTGGACACAAGTGCGTTAAAGGTTGCTTTTGAGCGGTTGCGCGCTCTGCCGCCTGTGACCGAAGAGTCGGGCAAGGCGAAACCGTGGCTCCTGCGCTTTGACCCTGACGCCCAGGAGGAAATGCAGCAGTTCCGCATTGCCAGCCGGGACTGGGAGGCAGAGGCCGAAGGGCTTTATCTGAGCCACATCGGCAAACTGCCGGGCATAGTGGCACGAGTGGCCTGCATCCTCGCGCATCTCGATTGGGTGGCGCAGCCCGCTGGCAGCGCTCCGGCAACCATCACCGCGGACCAGTTCCGCCGCGCGAAAGAGCTGGTTGGCGGACACCTCAGACTTCACGCCCTTAGGGCCTACGGCAGCGAAAGCGCCGCGCCCGAAATAAAGGGAGCGCGCCGTTTGGCCGACTTAATCCGCTCTGAACGATTGCCCCGGTTCACGGTGCGCGAAATCCAGCGCCGCAACCTGAGCCGATTGACCCACGCCAAAGCAATCCGTGCGGCGCTGGGCGTGCTCGTGGAAGCCGACTGGGTGCGCGAAGAAACGGAAAGCACGGGAGGACGGCCCCGACACGTCTACATCGTGAACCCGAGAACATGGAGCGAACCGCTCACCCCGGATGACACAGTGACAAAAGCCGACAAAAGCCCATCTCCGGACCTTCTGTCAGGTTCTGTCGACATGTCATTGCCAGGACTCTCCCTTCCGCCCCTCCCCCCAATCGCGAGCCAACCTCAGAAGGAGAAATGACATGGCGCAATTTGTGCAACTGGACTCTTGCGACAAGCTTGAGAACGGAAGACCGAGAAAAATGCTCCTCAATCTGGACATGGTGGTCCGGATCGTAGAGCGAACCGACGATTTCTGCCATGCTGTGATCCTATCGGACGGAGACTCCTATTCGCAAGGGCTTTCCGCACCGTGGCTTTCATTGCCTTATGGGCTAGAAGAACTTCGGCAAATAATCGCCCAAGCCACTGCGAATTGACAGTTTCTTGCAAGATTACCGGCAATTTTCTGTCGCTAGAAATCAATCGAGGTCGCGCGTTACCCCCGCGCGGCCTCTTTCTGGGAGGACCCAAAACTGTTGTGATAGGGTTTTGTTTGTTAGCAACTGCGCTATTTCGTCGGAAGGGCGGCTTGCGGCCATTGTCTGCAGGTGCAAGTCTGTCGCTTGAATTAGGAAAGACCGGACGTTCCGCGCGCCATAGATTCCGCCACCAAGATTCCGGGAGCAGCAAGCGGCTAGGGATTTTTGTTGGCCTCAAGTTTCTGGACGATCCTCTTTACTCCAACGTGAGGATTGTAAGCCAATGCTTGGCGAAAGAGATCTAATGCGAATGCTAGCTCATTGCGATCCAGAGCAATTTCACCCTTTACCCTAAACATTTCAGCCATCACGCCATCCGAAATTGTGCCGTCCAGAACCGCAAGGGATGCGATGTAGTCAATTACGGTCGCATCTTCCCCCGGCAAATGTTTCGACTTCCTGCGGGGAGCATTGTCCCTCACAAAGTCGGCATATAGGTAGCCGCGAAATGTGTGGCCGGCATCACGACTATACCATTCAGGATTCTCGGTTTTAACCAACTCCTCCGCTTTTTTCTTCCGCCCCGTGTCGGGCAATTGGTTGAAGCGAAATTCTTCGGCGTCAACATCAAGCAGGTCTTGGGTAGTTCTTGCAAGTCGGGCCCGGTTGTCCTTCCGCTCAATCTCTTTGGATTCTGCGACTGATTTCGCAACATTCCGCATACCACTGAGTCTTACCTGCGAGCTTGACGCCGATGCTATGGCCACCTCGACCTTTTTCGCAGTTTTTGGATCAATTTCCTTTGCCCTCCTGAGGAAATACACGGCCCTGTCATGTCCTTGAGATTGAAGATTTCGACCATGCTCATACCATTCGCTGGCCAGTCTCTTTCGTTTGACGCCTTCAAAGGTTTGCAGTTTCGTAAGCGCAGACTCGATCAGGTTCACTTCGGTTATTCCCCGCAAGTGCTCAAATGTTTCATCAATCAGTGTTCTGTGAGCATTCCCCTTCAAGGGATCCAGCTTCAGAATATCCTGAAGGGGAAATTCGGTATCAATTTCTTCATGATGGGAAGAGGTTGAGGGAAGCGAAGGCAAGGATCGAAGGAAGGCTTTGATCTGCATTGGATGGAATGGTGCTTCGCCATACGCCCAGCGGTTGGTTGGTGCGTTGTAACCATACCTTTCCATCTCGCCTGTGCAGATTGTCGAATCTTTGGCTCTCTTTTTCCGAGTCAGAACATCAACCCAAGATGTATCTGCCGTCTGCACCACCAAAATATCGTTGCGGTCGATCGTGGACAGAAAGAACTGATCGCCTATCACAAATGGCAAGTTCTCCAACTGGTCGAAATACTCTTCTATCAATTCGTGGTTTGGAGTGAGCCGCCTGCAAAACCCCATTCTTCGTGCTTGTTGAAAAAGGTGTGTGCAGTATTTCTGGACTTGGTTCCGAGCCATTCCTCGTTTGGTTGAAGAAAATTGGGAACAAGTGCATGTCAGTCGGTTGAGATCGACAGTGTAGATTTTATGGCCCCGCTTGGCCAGCACATAGACCACGCCTGCTTCGACAGGTGGATCGGAAAATTCGACCACTGTTGCACATGGGGAAGCAGTTTTGCCAACTTGGAGGGAAGCTGACGCCGTTTCGGGTTCTGGCGCAGGGATGGGTGCCAGTGCTTGGCCTTTCTGATGGGCCATCACCTTGCCAGAGGTGGTGGTTACCGGTTTCGGCGATTTCTTGGGATGGCCGAAAAAGGAACGAATTACAGTCTTGAACATTTCGAACTTGTTACCTTTCCATTCGGGCTGCAGCTTCAGAATTACGGTTGGGGGGCCAAGGGTGCGCAAAGGGCCGAGGTCGACGATTACCAAATCAGCCAGAACGCGCAATGGCAATGCTATGGGCGAGAAGGTCACTTTCACGCGTGGGTGAGCGACACGAATACGAACAAACAACGTGCGCTTGATCCAATTTTTATTGGGGGAATGAATGGGGGAAACTGGTGGTTCACACTCTAAATTTCCACATTTTTTCATTACTATATACGAAAATTATGGCGGAGAGACAGGGATTCGAACCCTGGGTGGGCTTGCACCCACAACGGTTTTCGAGACCGCCCCGTTCGACCACTCCGGCACCTCTCCGCGGGGGCATAAAACTCGTCTAGTGACTCAACGGGTTGAGGGCAAGGTGCTTTTCGCCGCAACTTTCCATCACACAAAATTTTGGTAGACCTCCGTCCCAAAACCAATAGTCTAGCATCATCCATTGGAAATCGTCGTTCTATGAAAGGATTGCGATGCGCATGCTCCGTTCGACCCTTGCCACATTGGCTTTCTGTCTTCTACTGCCCTCGGGTACTTTGTCGGCAGACCGTGCGCGTTTGGAAGTATTTCTTGAGGTTACCGGCTTTGACGTATCATTAGATAGCATTCGGTTGTCCGCCAGTGCAGCGCCCGAGATGCTAGGATTGGAAGCCGATGATTTCGGTTCCGAATGGACCCGGCTGACCAGCAAAGTGTTTAATACCGCTGACATGCATCAAATGGCGTTCGATATCCTATCCAAAACGTTGAGCGATGATTTGTTGTCCCATGCGATTGAATTTTACGCGACTGACTTGGGCCGGCGACTTGTTTTGACAGAAAATGCATCTCACATGGATGAACAAGATGCGTTGAGGTCCGAAAGCGGCAGGGCGATTTTGGCTGGTCTAGAACGGCTGAACAGCCCACGGCTTGACTATTTGCGCCGTATGAATGCTGCGGCGGACAGTTCGGGTACGGCGCTGCGCGCAATACAGGAAGTTCAGGTGCGGTTTCTGATGGCTGCGGCCAATGCAGGAGTGATAGATTTGCAGCTTGAAGAGCAGGACCTGCGCGCATTGCTGAGCGCGGATGAAGATGCCGTTCGCGCTGATATGGATCACAGCGCATTGATCGGGGCAGCCTACACTTATCAAGCTTACTCAGATGTAGAAGTGCTGTCGTACGCCCGAGCACTAGAACACCCCAAGATGCGTCAGGTCTATGATTTGATGAATGCAGTACAGTACGAGATTATGGCAAACCGGTTCGAAGCATTGGCTTTGGCAATGCAGAACCTGCAACCCAGTCAAGATCTGTAGCGCTTTTGTCAGACGGCACGGGGCCGTTTTTGGGCGCAGCAGGTGCGTCATGGCCAATGTCGTGATCGATGGACTTACTTACGTTGTAATATCACCTGTGCAGAACCGGGTTTTTGGCTCACACCAGACGCGGGGCGTCACATGGAATGTGTTCGCTGTTATACCGCCGGATAGATAGGCAATGTTTTGTTTTCTTTCTTGACACATGGGCCTGATACACGGATAAGCCGCCATCTCTCGCCCGCTCACGCTGGCAGGTTGTAATTCAATACGCCCTTAAGCGGGGCGCGCTGTTCGAGGCGGATCCGGTGAGCCGGAGACATAAACACCGGTACTTCGGGGCCATAGAACGCGGCAGACAAAGGAACGACATATGTTCGCGGTTCTCAAAACCGGCGGCAAACAGTACAAAGTTCAATCGGGCGACACGCTCCGCGTTGAAAAACTGGCCGCAAATGCAGGTGACACCGTTCAATTTAACGAAGTGCTGATGATCGGTGGCGATGCCCCTGTCGTCGGTTCTCCGGTTGTGGCGGATGCGGGTGTTCAAGCCGAAGTCATCGAACAAATCAAAGGCCCTAAAACGATCAACTTCGTTAAACGCCGTCGAAAGCATTCGTCTAAGCGCACCAAAGGCCACCGTCAGCAACTGACGTTGATCCGCGTGACTGATATTCTGGCATCGGGTGCGTCAGCATCTGGCATCATGGCAGCAGAAAACGGGGCGGGCTTTGTGCTTGGGTCCGAAGATGCCAAGCCTGCCCAAAAAGCTAAATCATCAAAAGCATCTGTGGAAGCGCCAAAGCCAGAAGCCACTGATAGCGCCGACGATTTGTCAAAGCTTACCGGCGTGGGTCCTGTAATGGTCAAAAAGCTGAACTCCGAAGGTGTGATCAATTTCGCGCAAATAGCCGCTTGGACACCCGAGGACATTGCCGAAATCGACGAAAAGCTTTCACTCAAGGGTCGCATTGACCGTGACGATTGGGTAAAACAAGCCACAGATCTGGCTAAAGGCTAAGGAGAGACACCATGGCACATAAAAAAGCAGGCGGTTCATCCCGTAACGGTCGCGACTCAGCGGGTCGTCGTCTTGGCGTTAAGAAGTACGGTGGCGAAGCTGTAATTCCAGGCAACATTATCGTTAGACAGCGCGGAACTAAGTTTTGGCCAGCCGCAGGCGTGGGCATGGGCAAGGATCATACGATATTTGCAACTGCAGACGGCGCGGTGACCTTCCACAAGGGTCTCAAAAACCGCACGTTTATTTCCGTGCTGCCACAAGCGGAAGCTGCTGAATAAATCGCTGACCGAAATTCATAGAAATTTAGGGATCGGCGGAAACGCCGGTCCTTTTTCAATTTGAAAGGCACGCATGTCTGTCGCGATCGCATCATTTGCTGTCTTTGCAGCCAGTCAGGTGGGGACTCCGGGCCCTGCGAACATGGCGCTTTTGGCGACGGGTGCGCGCTTTGGGTTTCGCGCTGCGTTGCCATTTGTGGCGGGTGTGGCTCTGGGAAAACAATTGGTTATATGGCCGGTTGGCTTCGGCCTGATGGAACTGGCGCAACGCGCACCATGGGTATTTGAGCTGCTGAAATACACGTCTGCTGCCTATATTTTGTGGCTGGCCTGGAAGGTTGCAAACCTTCGGCTTGGCGTTGCAGATTCAGCATCCCGTGCACCCGGTTTTTTGGCTGGATTGATCGTGCACCCGCTCAACCCCAAAGCTTGGGCGATGATCGTAGCCGGCTTTACCAGCTTTGTCGCGCCTGGCACCGATCCTCTTTTGGCCACTGGCACGATCGCAGCTGTGCTGTTGTCCACACAAGTGATCTTGCACCCAATTTGGACATTCGCCGGCGACAGGATTGCGCGCACCCTAGCAGGGACACCTGCGGAACCCTATCTAATGTACACCCTTGCGGCGCTGACCGTTGCATCGGTCCTGTTTGTTCTGTTCGGAGGAGGAACATAACAATGGAAATGAAAAAAATTGTGACCCAACCCGTCATCGACACAGATCGTTTTACCCTGCGTCCGGCGCGCAAATCCGATATGGGACTGATCGAGCTTTATGCCAGTGACAAGCGCGTGGCTGAGATGACGACATCTATCCCTCACCCTTTGCCACCGGGCGTTACAGAATCTTTTGTAACGCGCGCCATGAGCGATACGCGCGACGAAGACGTTTGGGTCATGGACGGGGTGCGCACCGGTGGTTCCGAGGTGATGGGTCTGATCTCTTTGCAGCGCATGGATCGAAACCAGTCCGAAGTCGGGTACTGGGTCGCACCACCTTATTGGAATACTGGTCTTGCTTCGGACGCCGTCCAGGCGTTGGTCGAAGCAAACCCAATGAAAAATGCGACAATGTTTGGTTCTGTATTTCAGGATAACCCGGCCTCTGCTCGGGTTTTGACCCATTGTGGTTTCGCGTATTTGGGCGACGCCGAATCCTTTTCACTTGCACGGGGTGCCGCCTTGCCCACTTGGACCTATACCCGCAAACTGTAGGCGCCACACTTTTTCCAAAGACGTCAGGGAAAGTGTCAGATCCGGGGCAATGCGCTTGTCAGACCCATCTCGCGCAGTCTGCCAAGGGCTGTTTCCCTCGTTCTGAATATACAGTAGGACGCCACCATGAAGTTTCTTGATCTTGCCAAAGTATACATCCGCTCCGGATCTGGTGGCGGTGGTTGTATCTCGTTCCGCCGCGAGAAGTATATCGAATACGGTGGTCCTGATGGCGGTGACGGCGGCGGCGGCGGCTCGGTCTGGGCTGAGACCGTGGACGGGCTGAACACCTTGATCGACTTTCGCTATCAGCAGCACTTTTTTGCCAAGAATGGCCAGCCCGGCATGGGCCGTCAGCGCACAGGAAAAGATGGCGACGATATCGTTCTAAGGGTGCCCGTCGGCACAGAAATCCTAGACGAAGATCAGGAAACTGTTATCGCAGACATGACAGCGGTCGGCCAACGGGTGGAACTGGCGCGTGGAGGCAATGGTGGTTGGGGCAACCTGCATTTCAAATCCGCGACAAATCAGGCCCCGCGCCGATCCAATCCCGGTCAGGACGGCGTTGAGCGGACATTGTGGCTGCGCTTAAAGCTCATCGCCGATGTCGGTCTGTTGGGACTGCCCAATGCGGGCAAATCAACCTTTCTTGCCGCGACTTCGAATGCGCGCCCAAAGATCGCCGATTATCCTTTCACAACATTGCACCCAAATCTTGGCGTGGTGGGCGTAGACAATACCGAATTTGTCGTCGCTGACATTCCCGGGCTCATCGAAGGCGCGTCAGAAGGGCGTGGCTTGGGCGATCTGTTCCTCGGACATGTGGAAAGATGCGCGGTTTTGTTGCATCTGGTGGATGGCACAGCGCTTTCAGTCGCCCAGGACCATGACACAATTATTGGCGAACTTGAGGCATATGGCGGCGATCTGGCGGATAAACCGCGCGTGACCGTCCTCAACAAGATTGATGCTTTGGACCAAGAAGAACGCGCCCAATTGCGCGCCGAGTTGGAAAAAGCCACGGGCCAACCGGTCATGTTGATGTCAGGCGTCGCACGCGAGGGCGTTACCGATGTGCTACGCGCCTTGCGCAATCAGATTGACGACGATCGCTTGCGCCATCGTCCTGCTCAAGAGGCCGACCCGTGGCATCCCTGATCTCAGCCCGTCGCTTGGTGATAAAGATTGGGTCAGCGCTTCTGGTTGATCGCGCGGCGGGCACGCTGCGAGTCTCATGGTTATCTGCCTTGGCTCAGGATGTGGCGTGGCTCAAGGCAGCTGGTGTGCAGGTGGTTTTGGTGTCTTCAGGGTCCATAGCTCTGGGTCGCAGTACTTTAAAATTGCCCGATACAGAACTTCCGCTCGAACAGTCTCAGGCCGCTGCAGCAGTGGGCCAGATCAGGCTGGCCCGCGCCTACGAAGAGGCAATGGCCCCCCACGGGATCACCACGGCTCAGGTGCTTATGACACTCGAAGACACCCGTGACCGTCGCCGTTATCTGAACTCCCGTGCGACCCTCGAACAACTGATTGGTCTGGGTGCACTGCCAATCGTGAACGAAAACGACACAGTCGCAACAGATGAGATCCGATTCGGAGACAACGACAGACTGGCCGCTCAAATCGCGGCAACGATTGGCGCTGATATGCTGGTGCTTCTGTCAGATGTTGATGGTTTCTATTCGGCTAACCCGGTCGATGATCCCGCTGCAATTCGCTATGAAACCATAGACAAGATTACACCGGAAATCGAGGCACAGGCCGGCGACGCAGGCTCTGGTCTTAGCAAGGGCGGAATGAAGACCAAGCTCATGGCTGCCAAGACAGCCACCGCTGCGGGCTGCACCATGGCCATTTGCCAAGGGGCTGCGCTGCGGCCTTTGGCGGCTCTGGAAAACGGAGCAAACGCGACCTGGTTCACAGCGACGCTTGATCCGCAAGCTGCGCGCAAACGATGGATTGCGGCGATGAAGCCACTCGGTTCAGTGAGCCTCGACGCAGGTGCAGCACGGGCATTATCACTTGGAAACAGTCTTTTACCAGCAGGAATCAAAGCGATATCTGGAGCATTCGGGCGCGGTGATCCGGTTGCAATTACAGGCCCGGACGGCCACCAGTTGGGGCTGGGCCTCAGCCGGTACACTGCCGACGAAGCACAAAAAATAATAGGGCATCACAGCGCCGAAATAGAAGAGCTTTTGGGGTATCCGGGGCGTGCGGCGCTGATACACCGCGACGACATGGCGCTTTAGCTCATCTTTTGGCTTTAAATTTTCCAGCGGAAGGCGTTAATTTCTGACGCATCCGTTGCACAAGGACAAACACATATGACTGACCTTGCTGATATCCCCACCCTGATGGCCAACATCGGTGCGCGCGCGAAAGCTGCGGCCGGAACGCTTGCCTTTGCCAGCGCAGAGCGTAAGCACGCGGCTTTGATCTGCGCATCCGAACATGTTTGGGCGACCCGTGCTGACATAATCGCGGCAAATGCGAAAGACATGGACTATGGCCGCGAAAAAGGCTTGTCGACTGCCATGATGGACCGACTTCGCTTGGATACAGATCGCATTCAAAGCATCGTTGACGGCTTGCGCGCTGTCGCTGAGCAGGCCGATCCGGTGGGCGAGGTTCTGGCGGACTGGACCCAGCCGACAGGATTGCACATTCAGCGAGTGCGCACGCCTTTGGGTGTGGTTGGCGTTATTTATGAGAGCCGTCCCAACGTGACGGCTGATGCTGGGGCGCTGTGCCTCAAGGCTGGAAATGCGGTGATCCTGCGCGGCGGTTCCGAAAGTTTTCATTCATCGGCGGCGATCCACGCGGCGCTGCAAAAGGGCTTGCGCGACGCCGATTTGCCCGAAGATGCAATCCAGCTTGTCCCGACGCGTGACAGGGCAGCGGTTAGCGAAATGCTGAGCATGGTGGATAGTATTGATGTTATCGTTCCGCGTGGTGGCAAAGGACTGGTCGGATTGGTCCAACGCGAGGCGCGCGTGCCTGTTTTTGCGCACCTCGAAGGTATTGTGCATGTCTATATCGATAAGGATGCAGATCCGGAAAAGGTCTTGCGTGTCGTTTTAAATGCAAAAACGCGGCGCACGGGCATATGCGGGGCGGCGGAGTGTCTTTTGATCCATCGTGATGTGGCGGACACGATCGGGCAGGGTGTTATACGGGCCCTGATAGATGCAGGTGTGCAAGTGAATGGGGATGAGACGCTTGCCAAAATCGGCGGCGTGCGGGAAGCGACCGATGTGGATTGGGGTAAGGAATACCTAGATATGGAGATCGCGGCCCGTGTGGTGCCTGATCTGGATACTGCAATGGATCACATCCGTTCATTCGGATCGAACCATACCGATTGCATCCTGACCGAAGACGCTGCTGCGGCAAACCGCTTCCTGAACGAACTCGATAGCGCGATCCTTATGCACAACGCATCGACCCAATTTGCTGACGGGGGCGAGTTTGGTATGGGGGCAGAGATCGGCATCGCCACCGGCAAGATGCATGCCCGTGGTCCCGTCGGAGCGGCGCAACTGACTAGCTTCAAGTATCTGGTGCGCGGGAATGGAACAGTTCGGGCCTAGGGTCAGGACCCATTAATCCTGTACCGTCAGTTTGCCAGATTTTGCCTTTGGCAAGAAGCGTCTGCGCAAAAATAATCTTTCTATTTCAATCAGATGTGACGCAGACAGAAGGAAAATCCGGCAAACCCAAAGGGTGGCAATTTCACTTCATTTCAGCGTCTGGGTCCCTTTCAAATAAAACACTATTTGCCGAACGTCCCAAGCCTATGAAATATCGTGAAATTGTCGTTGACGGCACGGGATTAATGGGGCCTGACCCTAGAACCTCAGGCGTATAAAATCGCCCTCGGCTTGTTCAACCGTCACTGTGCGCTTTGCCTCGGCAGCGAAGGCGGGCAACAATGCAAATTGCACCTGAGCTGCGGCCAGTCCGTCGTCGGGACCACCTTTTAAAATATCCCAAAACTCTGAGTCATATGCGATCCTTGGGGAATACCCCGTAAGCGTCCAGCTGCCATCGGTACATTCAACTTCGATCCGCCCGCCATACGCTAGGGCCGTTTCAAGGCACTGTATGCCCAAAAATGCCATCTGGACTGCCCACCGCGGCTGCGAGTCATGTGCTTTGTATTCCAACTCAAACCTGCCGCCTGCGATAGTGTCGCGCAAAATGCTGTCCACGTCGGCATGGCCCAGCGGCTGATCGCTGGCCGCACCATAGGCGATCCGAAAAAAGCGAATGCGTGCACTAGCATTTCCAACACTTTCAGAAATCAGTTCCATCTCTGGGCCTGAACTCGTGCCTGTCATCTCAAGAAGTTCTAGACCATTGTTGATTGCACCAATCGGCGATATCAGATCATGACAGATGCGGCTGCCAATCAATGCGGCGATGTTCAATTTATTTTGCCCCATTGGTGGCCCAGCGTGAAAGGTTGGTCATGGAAAGTGTAAATGCCATTCTGGCTCCTGGTATGTTGGTGCGCCATCCTGATCATGCAGAATGGGGAGTTGGACAGGTTCAAAGTAACATCGGCAACAAGGTAACTGTCAACTTCCCGGAAGTAGGAAAAACTGTCATCGACGGAAGCCGTGTGGCCCTGAATATCGTTTTTGATGCTTCATAATAGTTGTCAATTCCTTACCAACGTGCAACTCAAGCAAGATTTTAATCTCAATTATAACCGTTATACGAGAGAAATGTCGTGGCGAGCTTCATGAAACGCGATACAGCCCCCATTTTTCGAACTGCTTTGGCCACCACTGAGCAAGATTTGCGCGCAGCACAAGCGCTTCGATATAATGTTTTTGTGCGCGAATTGGGTGGCGGCGGTGCGATGGTCGATCATGAACGTGGGCTTGAGCAGGATCGTTTTGACCCGTTCTTTGACCACCTGCTGCTCTTTGATGATTCCGTTGGGGCAGTCGTTGGTGTCTACAGAATGCTGAAGCCTGAACAGGCAGAGATTGTCGGTCAATACTACTCTGAGGACGAATACGACCTGTCCAAACTGCGCAACTCTGGACGCAGAATGCTTGAACTGGGGCGGTCCTGTTTGCATTCCAGTTACCGAGGCGGGACAGCGATGCACCATCTTTGGGCCGGGCTAGCAGAATATGTAGCCAAACACCGGATCGAGATCTTGTTTGGCGTTGCTTCCTTGCATGGCACCAACATTCATTCATTGGCTCAACCATTGTCGTTATTGCATCACCGATACCTTGCCCCCCAGCATCTTCGAGTGACAGCCAAACCCCCAAACTGCAGGAATATGAACTTAATACCCGAGGCCGAGCTCGACCGACGGGCAGCCATGGTTTCGATCCCGTCACTGATCAAGGCATACCTTCGCCTGGGCGGCGTTGTGGGCGAAGGCGCTTTTGTTGATCACGCCTTTAACACCACAGATGTGTGCCTGATCATAGACACTGCTGTGATGACTGAACGCCAAAAACGTATTTATGGGGCCACACAATGAGCATGATTTGGCAAGGTGATCCGCCTCCGGGTCATCCTCGTCTTAGGCCGCTTGCACTTGTGCGCATGATTTGGCGGGCAACAGGCATCATCCTGACCATTACATTTGGGCTTGTGCTTTTGCTGCCCATGCGTGTGATCGAGAGGCCACTTTTTGGTCTGTCTCGTCCGTGGACGCCATGGATCACCCAGGCTGTATGCCGCATATCTCTGATCTGGCTCGGCTTACAGTTTCATCGGACTGGAATTCCGATGAAGGGGCGCGGCGCGATCGTGGCCAATCACTCAAGCTGGCTCGATATCTTTATTTTGAACGCCTCTGACCGGATCTACTTTGTTTCTAAATCCGAAGTGGCGGGATGGCCCGGGATCGGCTTTTTGGCGCGCGCCACGGGTACGCTTTTCATTGCGCGCGACCGTCGTGCAGCCAAAATTCAGACAGCCCAGTTTGAAAAGAGGCTGTTGGCAGGCCAACGGCTGCTTTTCTTTCCCGAAGGCACCAGCACGGATGGGCTGCGCGTATTGCCGTTTAAGTCGACACTCTTTGCTGCTTTCTTTGCGCCCCAACTACATGAAGTCATGTTGGTTCAGCCGGTGTCGGTGGTCTATCATGCGCCAGAAGGTTATGATCGTCGTACATATGGCTGGTGGGGAGATATGAGCTTTGGCAGTCACCTATTGTCAACCTTGGCCCTTCCTCGACAGGGCTGTGTCAAGGTTATTTATCACCCACCTGTATCAGTTTTGGACATGCCTGATCGAAAAGCCTTAGCAAAGACAACGGAAAAAATTGTGCGCTCGGGCCACCCACTGATCGACGATTAACCGCCGAACATGAATACGCTCAATTGGAAAATAGCATCATTGACGTGCTAGTTCTGAGGTCACGGCACCACCCTTATTGGGCTAAAGGTGCAGTTCATGGCTTTATTGTTCCAAACCACTTAATACCGAATGGTTGTGTCCTGAAATTGCCCTTGCCATTCACGCGCCACCCGCCTAATAGCGCAGAATGAATCCGCAGTTTGGGGCGGGCAGATGGGAGAGACATCCCCATCGGTCCACCGGTTGGCGCATCCGCGCTGCATCCCCAGACGAGGCGAAAACCGGAAAAGGAAACGAACATGGCTCTTCCAGAGTTCTCCATGCGCCAATTGCTTGAAGCAGGCGTTCATTTTGGCCACCAAACACAGCGTTGGAACCCTCGCATGGGGCCATTCATTTATGGCTCGCGTAATGGTATCCATATCATGGACCTGACGCAGACTGTTCCGATGTTGGACCTGGCCCTGCAAGCCGTCCGCGACACTGTTGCAAAAGGTGGGCGCGTGCTTTTTGTTGGCACAAAGCGCCAGGCAGCTCAGCCAATTGCAGACGCAGCTGAGAATTGTGCACAGTACTATATGAACCACCGTTGGCTGGGCGGTACGCTCACCAACTGGCAGACTGTTTCGAAATCGATCCAGCGCCTTAAGGCAATCGACGAACAGTCCGAACGTGGCTTTGATGGTCTTACCAAAAAAGAACGTCTGGGTATGGAACGTGATCAAGGCAAGCTTCAGGCTTCTCTCGGTGGTATCCGCGAGATGGGTGGTCGTCCTGACCTTATCTTTGTCATTGATGTGAAAAAAGAAGCACTCGCCGTCGCCGAAGCTAACAAGTTGGGCATTCCAGTTGTAGCAGTGGTGGATACGAACTGTTCGCCTGATGGTGTGGATTACATTATCCCCGGCAACGATGATGCGGCACGTGCCATTTCTCTCTATTGTGATCTGGTTGCCCGTGCTGCGCTCGATGGCATGAGCGCGCAATTGGGCGCTGCCGGCGTCGACCTGGGTGCCATGGAAGAGGCTCCGGTTGAAGAAGCTGTCGCTGAACAAGCGCCTGCCGCTGACGCAACAGAAGCGCCAGCCGCAGGCTGAACTCGATACGAAACCTACACATACGGCAGCACTAATGCTGTCGTATAACCCGTTTTTTCCTCGGCGACCAAAAGGTTGCCGCACTCTAATCGCATTTTGAGGAGAGCCAAGAGATGGCAATCACAGCAGCAATGGTCAAAGAACTGCGCGACAGCACCGGCGCGGGCATGATGGACGCAAAGAAAGCGTTGACAGAAACAGACGGCGACATGGAAGCAGCCGTAGATTGGTTGCGAACCAAAGGTTTGGCAAAAGCAGCCAAAAAATCTGGCCGCACCGCAGCCGAAGGGCTCGTCGCAGTCGTTGTAGGTGATGGTACCGGTGTTGCGGTAGAAGTGAACTCAGAAACTGATTTCGTCGGAAAGAATGCCGAGTTTCAGGGAATGGTTTCTGGCATTGCCAACGTCGCTTTGAATGTTGACGATGTTGACGGCCTTAAAGCCGCTGACATGGGTGGTAAGCCCGTTGAAGAGGTCGTCACCGATAAAATCGCTACTATTGGTGAAAACATGTCTGTGCGGCGTATGGTCAAACTGTCTGGCGAAACCGTTGTGTCCTACGTGCACAACGCCGCTGCGCCTGGCATGGGTAAGATCGGCGTTTTGGTTGCCTTGTCCGGTGGAGACGAAGCATTTGGCAAGCAGGTCGCAATGCACATTGCCGCCGTAAACCCCGCTTCACTTTCCGAAGACGACCTTGACCCATCTGTTGTTGAAAAAGAAAAGCAAGTCCAAATGGACATTGCTCGTGAAAGTGGCAAGCCAGAGCAAGTAATAGAAAAGATGATTATAGGCCGGATGAAAAAGTACATGGCCGAAGTCACCTTGCTGAACCAGTCCTTTGTTGTGAACCCTGATCTAACTGTGGCTGCTGCTGCTACCGAAGCGGGGGCCACTATCACAGGTTTTGCTCGTCTGGAAGTCGGCGAAGGCATCGAAGTAGAAAAAGAAGATTTTGCTGCT